>Ga0233434_1000747_pt1 | contig 34890 bp, 28 predicted proteins | sample SI_122_August201_4_FD_182738 | JGI IMG/M metagenome (GOLD analysis project Ga0233434, IMG submission 182738) | Seawater microbial communities from Saanich Inlet, British Columbia, Canada - SI_122_August2016_120_MG | ecosystem: Environmental > Aquatic > Marine > Inlet | place: Canada: British...
GTCCAGTCCCGGGCACCATCTTTCCCGTTATTTTTTTCCTCATATAATCGAATATTTAACTTACCTAAGTTCTGTCGATAGCTCATCTTCTTTTAATGTTTTTAGTTTTTTGAATATTTTTATTAAATCGTTTTAAAAATTTATTTTTAACTCTTGAAGGTCTTCTGCCATTCATTATTCTTTTATTTAAATTTTGAACTTTATTTAAATTCTGAACTTCATTTAAATTTTGAATTTTATTATCAAGTTCAAAATTTAATGAAGGTACCGCCTTATCTTTAAGATAATGGCCATTAATATTGTTAAATATATTCGGTCTAATAGGCGTTATGACAGTTCTTAAATAATCCATATTATAAATACGAATATCATTAATTATATCTTTATAATCATCCATTGGAAAAAACGGCCCAGGAGAAGAGGAAATGACCATGTCCCGAAAATGGTCGTCAAAGTTTTTAATCCAATCTTCTAGTTGGTCATTTCTTTTGATTAAATCATCTATTGCCATTTGGACAATCCAATCGATTACCTTCATTCTTAGAGTTGCACCATCTAGGAAAATACCGACCTCACCACCTCTGACCCCACTGCTTTCTTCACATTTTCTTTCAAAGTAATAGTCCGCTAAAGGGTCATAGTTATCAAAGGCTATATTTGTATATTTGTCTCCATAGTGTCTTCCAACAATAAAATTATCACCAAAGTAGTCCTTCATTATTTCAGTATCAATTCCTGTTTCGATAATACAATTTCCGCAATAACGTATCTTATTAGAAGACTCATAAGATGGCCCTGTGTAACCCCCGTAACCTTCCATGTCAGCGACGCAGATTCCATTCTCAACGTAGGTATAGGTTCTAACTTCACCATATTTATTATTGAGCTTTTTATTAATTCTCTCCTTTGCATCACCAATATCAATAGCCGTTGTGTCTCCTGTGAGATCTTTGATTTGAACCTGTTTAATTGCGATATCTATTTTATTTTTCTTGGCAGAAATAAAATCAAAGTGAGCCTCTAAAGTGGAGTCTATTTCCCCGATATTAATTCCAAGAGAGTTAATGAGGTAAATTTTGATTGGGATTTGTAATAACTGGGAAATGTCGTTTTGTTTGGTTATAGTCCAAAAAGTAGATTCTGGAACTCCTTCAAATTCACTAGAGAATATATCCTCAGGGAAAAATTTTTCAAAAACATGCTGATTATATTGATATTCTCCATGTGAAATAGTTGCACTTCCTCTTGGACGGATCTTAACATCTAGCTTCGATCCACTGCTAAGAGTAATTTCTCCGTCATAGCATAGCAATCCATTTTTTAAGATCGCATAACTAAGTAAAGAAATATTTTTATGCCCAAACTTTACTTCATATGGTGTAGCAAACTCGGAGTCCGGAGAAACATACTCATCAACCGATTCATATGTAACTCCATTAGCACAACTATTGGTCGTACCTCTGACATCAATATCTGAATCAAACTCGGCCTTTAATGCTGAAGCACCTCCAAATTCTATATTTTTTAAATCTAAATCAATTTCAACATCTAAGTCTTTCTCTGAAACCTTAATAGAATCTAAAAGAAGCTCAGGCATTTTTGATAGGACTCCATCATTAATGATGTTTTTTATTTTAGATTTCAAAGAATGATTTTTTTGAAGCTTGGATTTAATTATGTTTTTTACACATTTACTTAGATCTCCAGATTTAGTCCCCTCACAATTTAAAAACTTTTTCCCAACATATTCAGCGATGTCGACAATAATCCCATTAATAAAACCTAACTCGTCATCATCATAAACAAGTCTGTCAATGTCAGCCGTCCAACTATCTACTCTTTTAATAGATAATCTATCGCTTTCATTAAATTTAGTTTCAAGCACGGAGTTTAACCTAAGACCATCTACTTCGAAGTAAATTTTTTTGCTATCGATTAAACCGATACCACATACATTCGCTTTGGCAAAAACAGTAAGTTTTGATCTTGCGTTAGTTAAGTTAACTTTCGCATTTAAATGATTTTTTTCAGGCATTACATTTAATTTAAAAGAATTGTTGTTAGCATTTGGCCAGTACCTAATATTTATTACTTTAAAGTGAACATCTATATGACAAGAGGCCTCTATCTCAGTGATCCATAGGTCAACGTCTTTTGAATATGTTTTTTTATGGCGAAATATTTCATAGTTATCTAATTTAGTTCTTTTATTTAAATCATTATCTTCTATCGCATCCTCAAGTGCTTCTGGTAATATCTCACCATTTAATATTTCATTAACTTCATCTATATAAATTTTAATTTTTGACTCATCACTTTCATGAAATTCGTCTCCCGTAACTCCTGGTGTATGAAGTTCAATGTCCATCTCTTTAATTGTTAGTGCATTAAAATAAAATAATGCAATGGTTAGAACGGTCAGGATGGACAAAATAATTGAAATATTTTTTTTCATAATACTAACCAGAATTTTTCATACTAATTATCAATTTATCGGTAGAAATTAAGACTAAATAAAGACCCACTCCAATCCTAAAACTATGTAGTTATGCCATTGAAATTATGCTAAAAATATCAAGAAAGAATATCGATGAGGTGAGCAAAATAATACAAAAAATTAATTTTACAGAGATAATTGTTAATAAACATAAGTAGTTTATTCCATTTATACTTATTTGCGGGGTAGGTCTAAAAAGACCGTCGCGGATCAGTGTATTCAGGGCTCTAAGCTAATTAATGAATGAATATTTTTCACCCACAGTGCAAGAGTACTGATGCTCATTTTGATATATGGTGTATTTCCCAGGTTCTAATAAATCACTTAAATGCTCAAGGATTGAAAGAGTAGCAAAGTCTTCATCTCTCCCATGCCATGGAGTGAAGTAGCGAAGATGTAATTTCTCATTGTTCCTCGAGAATGCACAGTATCCGCCAATAAGATGGTTAAGATTATGAATTTTTGGAAAACTTTTTGCATCGTCAATTGTCAATTTTTCAAGTTCGGTTTTTGTAAAGTATTGAATGTAAACACCTGAATTAGATGACCAGGTGTTTTGGTTAATTTTTGTCACCGGTGTTTTTATCAGCTCTAGCGACACAATGTTATCAACCAACTTCGCCTTTATGAAACGATTTAAAGTAATTCTGAAAGTGATATAGGTGTCATCGAATTGTTGAGTATTAAATAAGTGTTTTGCTAAGGCCAAAAGGCCACTCCCACAAAGATTAAATTCCCCACCGAGGTTTTTAAATCTAGCATAAAACGTATTTACTCTTTGTTGATAAAAAACATAATCTCGGTCTTTAGACACAACATACGCATCAACTTCATTTGAGATTTGAATTTCGTCTCAAACCTCTGGAAACTCGCTAAGGTAAAGATATAGATTTTTAAATAACGTAAACATTTTAGTGTTTAGTGACTTTGAGTAATAGGTTTGAGTACCACCTTTTTTTGTCATAATAAGTTTCCTCAACTGAAAAACCCGATTGGTTACTAAGTTCTTTTAATTCTTCTCCCAAATATTTTGTTGAATATTCCGTATGAATCGGCTCAAAGGCCTTAAATGTAAACTCTTTTTCAAGCTCTTTAATATAAACCTTTTGATGTCTCTTCGATATTAAAAAGCTCTCCATTGCCCCAACCAGTGGATTATAGCTGCCGTAGTGATCAAAAGTTGTTAAATCAAAGTTTGCTCCAAGCTCATTATTTATTCGATCAAGTAAGTTGAGGTTAAAGTTTCTCGTGATTCCTTCACTGTCATTATAAGCACGGTGGAGCACATCGATATCTTTTTTTAAATCCGCTCCTAAAAAAAGCCAGTCCCCTGAGTTAAGCGTATGCCAGGCGCGTCTCATAAAACCTGCCGCCTGGGCTTTATTGAAGTTTCCAATATTACTACCTAAAAACATAAGAAGCTTCGGTCTTTTTGAATACTCTCTTAAATAATTTAGTCCTAAAAAATATTCAGCAACGACTCCAGTAATTTTGAATTGGCCATCCTCTTTTAAAAAGTCTTGCATTTGATTCATGGCCTCTTCAGAGATATCAATGGGGTAGTAATGTAAATCTACACCAACATTCTTAAGTGCTTCTACTAAGATGGATGTTTTTCTGCCATCTCCGGCGCCTAGTTCAATTATATCCAGTTCAGAGGTATGTGATTTGATATTTTTCGCTAAATTCATTGATTCTTTTTTTAGAATTTCAAACTCAAGCCCTGTTAAATAATAATCATCATTTTCCGTGATTTTTTGGAATAGCTCAGACCCTCGATCATTATAAAAATATTTAGGAGAAATACTTTTTGGTTTAGAAGAGAGTCCTATAAGAACATCGAGGGCAAATTGCTCTTTAAGTCCATCAGGTGAAAGTTTGTCGCCAATTAAGTTTAAAATTTTCATTGAATATCCTTCACTAATCTTATCCCAGAAAATTGCCACCTATTTTCTGGGCGGTAAAAATTTCGATACGTATGTCGATAATGATTATCTCGTGTCGCCAGACAGCCACCTCGCAAAGTGATTTGTCCCGACATAAACTTCTCATTATATTCTTTGGCAAAACCCTCAAATGGTTTAAAACCAGGGTAGCCCTGATAAAACGAATTTGACCATGACCAAAGATCCGACATCTTTAGGTTTTGAAAGTATAGCTCTAGTTCAAACTCTGAGGGTAGTCTTTTTTGACAAAAACGGGCGTAGGCATCCGCTTCATAAAAATTTATATGAGAGACAGGTTCATTGAGATTTATTTCCCTACTTTGCCCAAAGAAGTTCTCTCTCAAGTTCTCTCTCAAGTTCTCTCCATCAGAAAACCAATATAAAGGAGATTGGATATTATTTTTTCTCACCCAATCTAATCCATCACTTAACCAGAGCTCGGGCCTGGTGTAACCACCAGCTTCTATGAACTCAAGATAGTCACCGTTAGTCACGAGCTCCGATTGAATTTCAAACGGACGAATAATTTCTTGATGCCTTGGATTTTCGTTATCAAAATAGAAGCCTTCATCCTCTCTGGCGCCAAATTCATTGATTCCCCCGTCAAAAGAAATCCAAGAATTTTTGCTCATTTCTTTGGGTGAATATTGAAGAAAACTAGGACTTTTACCGATTAAGCCTAGGGACTTAGAAAGAATATATTTTAGATCCATGATGATTAGTTCTTGATGCTGTTTTTCATGTTGGATACCAAGCTCAATCATTTGATAGTTAATTTGAGAACTTTCAATGTTTGAAACAACAAGCTCTTGTACTTGATAAAAGTAGTGCATAATCTCATCAACGACCGGTCTCGAGAAACGACCACGATTGGATTGTAAATAATGATTGCCAAACCCTTTGTAGTAAATATTAAAGATGAAATCAAATTTTGAGTTTAATCCTGGACGACCAGATTGCTCGTTAATTATTTTTTCGTAAATCCATGTCGTGTGCCCTAGATGCCATTTGATAGGACTGACAAATTCGGACGGCTGAATACATAGATCTTCAGTTGGTAGTCCACTGATTAGATCTAGTGTTTTTTGACGTGTTTGAATAAAGTTATCTACCTCTTTGATTTGTAATCCTTAATAAGTCGATATTTGTTATAAATTATAAAATCAACATTTTGATTTTTAAAGAAATGATCAAATTAAAAGTCGTTTATTTTTGATAATCAAGCCGTTTTTTCACAATTGGCAGTTATTTAGTTCATAATTAAATGATGCTAAGGTTTTGTTTTTCTCTTTTGTTATCTGTTTATTCTTTTACTTCTTTGGCCTGTGAAAAAGTGATTTTTGGTGACCTTGATTGGGACTCCAGTCGGTTTCATGTGGGTGTTGCTTCCTTTATCGTAAAAAATGGTTATGGATGTGAGGTTGATCGAATCCCCGGCACAACGACGCCAATGCTTACCGCTCTTGGGGGTGGAGATATCCATATTCTAATGGAGGTCTGGAAGCAAAATATTGAAGATGCTTGGGCCTTACTTGAAAAAGAAAATAAAGTTACTGATCTGGGAATTAATTTTCCTGACGCTATTCAGGGCTGGTTTGTTCCCCGCTACCTAGTTTTTGGAGATCAGTCTCGAGAAATAGAGCCTATTGCTCCAAACTTAAAAAGTGTGGATGATTTAATCGCTCATAAAAAGCTCTTTATTGAACTGGAAAACCCTAAAAAAGGCAGGTTTTATAATTGTATGTTGGGCTGGGCCTGTGAAGACGTTAATACAAAAAAACTAGAGGCCTATAATCTGTTAAATGATTTTGAAAACTTTAGGCCAGGCACAAGCTCAGCCTTAGCATCCGTTATTGCCTCTAAATATAAACAAGGAAAACCTTTTGTCGCGTATTACTGGGGCCCAACATGGGTATTAGGGACGTATGATCTCATTAAACTAAAAGAGCCAGCCTTTGATCCCATTATTTGGGAAAAACTCACATCAGGCTCAGATTTATCTCAGGCAGTAGAGTACCCGGTGGTTCCGGTCAATATTGGTGTCAACACCAAGTGGGCCAAAAAAAATAAGGAGCTCGTTGAGTTTTTAAAAAAATATGAGATGGCCCCAGGCCAAACCAGTGATGCGCTTTCCTTTATGCAAAAACAAAAAGGCAGAACTCCAAACGATGCGGCATTAAACTTTTTAAAGACAAATATAAAAGTTTGGAAAAACTGGGTCACTCCCGAAGCCTATAAAAAAGTAAAAAAAGCACTAGATAATAATATTACAAAAAATAAATCAAAAAGTTCTATGACAATTGCAGAAACTATTAATGATTCCGTTAGCTGGTTAGTGACTAATTATGGAGAGAGTTTTCGTCGGTCGACTCTTCCAGTACTTAAGTTAATTATGTTTACGGAAAAAACCTTACTATCGCTGCCTTGGTGGGTGCTCTCCATTTTTGTTTCACTGTTTGCCATCTACTTAAAAAGATTTAAATTATCGATTGGGTTATTTGCCTGCTTTTCTTGTATCTACTTTCTGGGCCTATGGGTACTATCAATGCAAACACTTGCGCTGATGATGATCTCCACTCTTGTGAGCTCTATTTTAGGGCTTCCGCTTGGAATTCTTAGTGCCGGTAATAAGCGCTTTCGCTCAGTGCTTCTACCCATTTTAGATGCCATGCAAACCATGCCAAGCTTTGTTTATCTCATTCCCGCACTAATGCTTTTTGGGCTAGGAAAAGTACCAGCGGTTTTTGCAACTGTCATTTACGCCATTGTTCCAACCATTAGATTAACAGACCTTGGAATCAGAAAAGTGGATCCATTTACCGTTGAGGCCGCCACAAGTTTTGGGGCAACCCCTTGGCAACTCTTAACAAAAGTAAAGTTACCACTTGCTCTTCCTTCAATTATGGCCGGAATCAATCAAACAATTATGATGGCCTTATCCATGGTGGTGATTTCTTCGATGATTGGTTCTCGAGGACTTGGAGAACAAGTTTTACTAGGGATTCAAAAGCTAGATGTGGGTCAAGGTTTTATCGCTGGCGTTGGAATCGTCTTACTCGCGATTATTATTGATCGTCTTACCCAATCTATTGGCCAAAAACTTGATAAGTCTATTAATCACTAAATTAGCGAGATCAAAAAGATGAATGAAAATAAAATTGAATTTAAAAATATTTTTAAGGTTTTTGGAAATAGGCCAATAAAGGGAATCCAATTTATAAAAGACGGAGGGACGAAAGAAGAACTTCTTGAGCAGCAAAAACAAACCCTCGGAATTAATGACATAAGTTTTTCAATTAAAAAAAATGAATTTTTTGTTATTATGGGACTTTCCGGCTCTGGAAAATCAACTCTTATTCGACACCTAAACGGTTTAATTGAGGCAACCGACGGAGAGGTTTTATTTGATGGCCATGATGTCACTCATTTAAAAGGCGAGGATCTTTTAAAATTTCGGCGCCAAAAAGTGAGTATGGTCTTTCAAAAGTTTGGGTTACTTCCTCATAAAAATATTAGAGAAAATATATCTCTAGGACTATCAATTAGAGGTGAGGATAAAAACGCACAAGTTGATAAATCTAAAAAATGGATCGATATTGTTGGACTCAATGGATATGAGGATTCCTACCCAAGGCAGCTCTCCGGTGGGATGCAACAGCGAGTGGGAATTGCCAGAGCACTTGCATGTGAAACAGATGTGCTTATCATGGATGAGCCTTTTAGTGCTCTTGATCCGCTCATTCGCTCGGAGATGCAAGATGTTGTTTTAGGCCTAAAAGATAAAATGAAAAAAACCGTTGTCTTTGTCACTCATGATCTGGATGAGGCAATCAAGCTCGCCGATCGTATGGCCATTTTAAAAGATGGAGAACTGGTGCAAATAGGCACGCCTGAGGAAATAATCAATAACCCAAATTGTGATTACGTTTCTAGGTTTGTGGAGAGTGTGAAGGTATAAATAATGAATAAAAAGAAAATGAACGCGGTCGTTACTCTTGGCACTGGTGGGTATGAGCAATTAAGTTTTAGAGAAGTGGATGTGCCAAATATTTCAAATGGCGAAGTCTTAATTAAAGTTTTCGCCGCTGGCGTGAATAACACAGAAATAAACACCAGACTTGGTTGGTATTCATCAAGTTTTTCTGCGAGTACTAATGAAACTCAAGTAGATCAAGAAGGTGATAGAAAAGAAGTCGCAGATGGTGGGTGGAATGAAAAAACACCGTTTCCTTTTATTCAGGGAACGGATTGTTGCGGCGAAGTCGTTGAGGTTTTTGACGATAAATATAAAAATCTTTTAGGTAAACGAGTTATTGTTAGGCCTTGCCTTCGTGTGAACGGCGACAAGGATCTTGAAAATATCTGGATGGCGAGTGATTTTGATGGAGCCTTTGCTGAGTATGTAAAAGTTAGCGCTGATGATGCCTTCGTTGTGGAGTGTGATTGGACAAATGAAGAGCTTGCCTCTATTCCTTGTACCTATGGCACAAGTGAAAATATGATTAATCGAGCAGTGGTAAAAAGCACCGACACTGTATTAGTCATGGGTGCAAGCGGTGGAATCGGAACCGCAAGTATCCAGCTTGCTAAAAGAAGAGGTGCGAGGGTCATTGGCGTTTGTTCTCGTAGTAAAAAAGAAGCTGTTTTATCGCTCGGCGCAGATCAAGTTATTACAAGAGAAGAAAGTATTCTTAAAGTTCTTGGGGGAAAATCAGTAGATGTTGTGGTTGATAATGTGGGTGGTGAGAGTTTTCCTGAACTGATCGAGGTTTTAGTTCGCGGAGGAAAGTATGTCTCAAGTGGTGCCGTCGCTGGCCCCATTGTTCAGCTTGATCTTCGATCTTTTTATTTAAAAGATATCACTTTAATTGGTTGTACTGGTTGGGATCTAGAGGTATTTCCCAATCTAGTCCGTTATATTGAGCGCGGGGAAATTAGGCCTGTTGTCTGGAAAATATTCCCTTTAAAAAAAATAGTGGATGCTCAGAAAGAGTTTCTTCGCCGAGAGCATGCTGGGAAAATTGTTATTACAGTATAATAGATAAAAAGTACTTTCGAGATTTTTAAGGACAAGCTGACCGCATAAATTTTAAGTGTTTGAATTTATGTGGTTTGTGTTTGATAAATTAATATTTATATATAAATTATTCCCGTTATTTTTTCTACCTATTGTTTTTAATAGGGATCTAATACATTTAAAGTCATTGATGGAAAAAATAAGAGGCCATGACAAAAAACGCCTAATTTTAATCTAATCAGTTTAAATAAGAGAAAAGATTTAAGTAGGGTTTATATGCGATCAATTTTATTAAAACTATTATTTATACTAGTGTTCTTGATATTTAATTCTTCAATTAATCTATACGCTAACCCAGAAAATAGATGCAGAATTAAAAAATGTCTTTGTAAAGTAAGGGGAGATGTGGGGAAAAATAAATTTCCTTCTATTCAAAAATTTAAAAATATAGATACTCAATTAAATAATGGTAATGATCCTAGAAATAAAAGTGTTAATAAAAAGCTAACTGTGTACTTTGAATTTGATAAATCAAATGTAAATAAAAATGATAAAATCGATATCTATAAATATATTAAGGCAAATAACTTTGCTGGTGGGTTCTTTCTCGATGGACACGCTAGCTCAAAAGGCAATAGATCCTACAATCAAAAACTATCTAAAAAAAGAGTAGCTCAAGTATCTAAGCAGATAAGCAATATTCTTACCCGTCCTATAAGGATCAGAGCAGAAAGTTATGGCGAGCGCTATTCTTCAAGTAAAGACTCATCCTACGACAGAAATGTAACAATTACTCCTCTGAATAATTTTATTGAACTTCTGGATTTTAAAAAAACAAATTACTATTTAATTGATCAAAGCGGATCGATGAAAAAGTATTGGAGCCAAATTCAAAATTATAAGTTTTGGTCTAGATCAGTAAATGTATATCTAAGTACTGTTAATTACTGCCATGGAGGAACCCACCTAAAAGAAATCAATTCCTATGGTGGAACCCATATCTGGTATTCTTTTTGGAACCTAATTGATGAGATGAGACCTGGATCATCAGTGACTATAGTAAGTGACTTTATGACCCCTGTTTTATTAAGTGAAAAAAATTGGGAGCGAATCAAATTGAAGCTAAGTTCAAAAAATATAAAAATGAAAGACGTGCATTTTGTTCAAATTAAAGGTGCCCCCGTTTTTTATCAATTTACAAAGTAATTAACGCTAATAAGATTTCTATTTCCCTATAAATGGGCCACAAACAAGCGCTCTTTTTACGCCTGGATGAAGATCATTTAGATCATTTTTAAATCCATGTTGCTCAATCAATATATCTAGGATTTGCCCGCTATAACGAACGGCACTTTCTTTCATCATTCCTAGCATCGGCCATCCCCACAAAGCTGAAAATAAAACCCCATCTCGTTCAAAGTGTGGATTCGTTAGATAGGTGCATTCAATAACATCTTCCACAGGGCTTCTATTACTTGAACTTCCGCCAACCAGATCAATAACTACTGACCCAGGTGATATCACCTCACCAATATATTTTTTCTTTATTAAAAAATTTTTCCCCCGAAGTTCTTTAGACTGCTCAGCACCGTTAATAATGAGGTTTGATGCTTTCATGTAGTCCTCTATTACCCCTTCTTTTGTGTGACTTCTTCCAAGTATTTGAATCTGTCTAACCCCTTGCTGGTAGCATTCATTAATTGCTCCCATCCCGACGTTGCCATATCCGAGGACGCTTACATTTATGTTTTTTCCTTCAGTAATTTTTTTTGAACTACTTTCCCTTAGAAGTGTCATTCCATATCTCGCCCCGGCCATACCTGTTTCATGAAGGCATTGTATTCTTCTACCTCCAAACTCAAAAGGAGGATGAGAGTTTCGGTAGTCGTCAACATCACGACTAGATGTCTTCTCATTGAGATATTCTTGTAAGTTAAAAACTTGGCAATCAGACTCTTTAAGTAGGTGTAGTAAACTTTCATCTTTAAAAAAATTTGAATCGTAAAAATATAAAGACTTAGCGCCTAAGTTAGAAAGCTCATTTCTTTGAATATTTTTTTGATAGATACTAAGGCTTCGAGGGTTTCTATTACCGGCTCTTCTTATCCCACCAATTAAGGATTCCTCGTAACCCAGAAAACCGATATGTAATTCTTCATATAATTCCGTTTGGCCTAATAATATTTCGTTTACAAAACACTTACTTTTAATGATCTCATCTGGAATACTTTTTGGAGAAGCGAGAATTTCCTCCATGGCAATTACATTTATTTGTTTCTGCTTAAGAAGCTTTGCTCGTTCAGGGAACGAATGAAAGTGTGCCATACAAAATAATATTGTACCTGGACTCATGTCTGGAATCTTATTGATTGGTGGGCCTTTAAATTTAATCACCATTTGCTTGTTTCGATAAATTTCTTCAGAGGATTGAAGAATGGCGCCCGCTTTTTCGTATTCAGTATCTTTGAATCCGAGACCTTCTCCGGCACCATACTCAACATACACGTAAAAACCGGATTTAATTAGATTTTTAATATCACTTGGAATTAATGCCACTCTTTTTTCAAGACCTCCAGGGTTTTCTGGAGACTCGGCTTCTTTTGCGACACCAATATTATAGGACTTTTTCGTTATATTTCTCACTAATTTAACTCTCTATATTTATGTGTAAATTAAGATATTATTGTATTTTTTTGTATTTAGTACAACATTTGATTGTGCCTCATAATACTAGCTGAAAAATAGGTAAGTTTTCAAAACTCGAAAAAAGACTTAAGAACTTAATTAACTTCTTAATATTCAATAAAAAAAAAGTGAAGTGAAATTACAATGCTTTCAAGGCATTATGATTGCTTAGGTGCTTTCTTTTTAGTTTTGAAATTACCGGCGTTCGCATTTTGGGAATTTCGCACCTTAGGCCTTGATTTTCTTCTTTGCTCTAGTCTTTTTTTCTTAGACTCTTCTTTTTTCTTCTCTTCTGTTTCTATCGCCGCTTTTGTATGAACGACATGATAATCATGACCTGTATCTACAGGGATTTTATATTTGATGAATTTTTCCACGTTCTTTAAAAACTTAACTTCAGTTGGCTCACATAATGATATCGCCACACCATCTCTTCCTGCTCTTGCCGTTCGCCCTATTCTGTGAACATAGCTTTCAGCGTCTTCTGGGAGGTTATAATTAACAACGTGAGTGACTCGATCAATATCGATTCCTCTTGCAGCAATATCTGTTGCTACGAGTACTCTTTTTTTACCTTCTTTAAATACCTTAAGTGACTTTTCTCTGGCCGCCTGTGATTTGTTGCCGTGAATTGCCGCAGATTCGATTTTTTCCTTTAATAGTTCCTTAACAATCCTATCTGCCGCATGCTTTGTTCTTGTGAAAACTAAAGCGCTTTTAATTTGATCATCAGAAAAGATACTTTTTAGGAGTCTTAACTTATTTACTTGTTCTACCATATAAATTTTTTGATCAATTTTTTCTACGGTGGAAGACTCTGGAGTTACTTCTATCCGAATAGGATTCTTTAATAACGAGCTAACTAGAGAAGATAGAGTTTTAGGCATTGTTGCGGAAAATAACATCGTTTGTTTTTGTTTTGGTAGTTTTTCTATTATCTTTTTTATATCTCTTATAAAACCCATATCGAGCATTCGATCAGCTTCATCTAATACAAATGTTTCAAGTTGATCAAATTTGATAAACCCTTCGTTCATTAAATCTAAGAGTCTACCTGGGGTGGCGACTAAAATATCACAACCCTTGGACATCATGGTTATTTGTCCTTTTTTCCCTACGCCGCCAAAAATTACACCAGAAAAAAGGTCTGTACCTTCACTATAAGTTCTTAAACTTAAATTTATTTGTGACGCTAATTCTCGAGTTGGTGTGAGAATAAGCGCTCGAGTATTTTTTGATTTTGTTTTAATTTTATTTTTATTTAGATTATTTATTATAGGCCATGAAAATGCGGCGGTTTTTCCCGTTCCTGTTTGAGCAATTCCTAATAAGTCTTTACCTTTGAGTAGAGGTGGTACCGCTTGCACTTGAATAGGAGTTGGGGTTTTGTATCCTTGTTTTCCAATCGCGTTTATAATACTCGAATTTAAATGAAATTGCTCAAAATCTAACATATAAAATATCCTTTTTAATACAACCTACTTAATCTAAACACTAGTAGTTGCTAAATATATTGATATGTTTAGATGATGATGCATACTTTGACAGAATGCCACTAAAGTCAACTAAACACTGAGTTTATAATGAATTAAGGTAGTAATTACATGATTATAAGCACGCAACCGATGGTTATATTGTTATGTAATTATTGAGTGGATGATTCTAAAAAATTAGTATTACCTTGCAAGGGTTTTACATTTTATTTGGGGAATCTTTTTTATTTTTTTTATTATTTCCAACCGGAAATTTTATTATGTTCTATCCTGTGAGATTTCTATTTCTTTTAATTCTCGGATGAAAAAAAATATGCGGAAAGATTTTTTAATTATTTTTTTATTTTTGATGCAATTTTTTTCTTAAATCGGTTTTTGTGAAGTAACAAACTTATTATCCACGTTGCTTGTAAAGTAAAACGTGAGAACCTAATTTCCCCAGTATCAAACTAGTTTAATCCCCGCTTTTGTAATGATAATTTTCCTATCTCTGTAAAGCATACCAATGGTGTTTTTAAATGTTTGTTTACTCATTCCAAGAATTTCTTTGATCTCTTGAGGAGAACTTTTGTCATGTAGGTGAGATTCTCCTCCACCTTCTTTGAGGTAGGCCAGAATTTTATCTTTAGAATCAACAAGATTTTGGAACCCTTGAGTCTGAAGAGACGTATCAACGAGGCCATCTTCACGAATTTTTTTGACTACACCTTGTAACTTTTCACCAATTTTAATTGATTTAAATATTTCATTGTAATAAATCATTCCGATATATTTTTTGTTGATTATTGATCTATAACCAAGTTCTTCTTTTCTCGCTGGAATAATGGAGACTTTATCTCCTTCTTTAATATCAAACTGGGAAGCCTTTATGTATTTCCCAATTTTAGTGGTTCCATAAACTTTTTCAGTACGCTCATCAAGGCAAGCTCTAATAATAATTTGATCTCCCTCATAGATTCGTTCTCTTTGCTCATTATCTGGGACAAACAGATCTTTGCTTATTCCCCAATCGAAAAATGCTCCTATTCGGAGTGACTCAACAGCAGTCAATAAGGCGTATTCTCCAACAGTGGCATACGGCCTTTCAATTGAAGCGATCATGTTGTTATCATTATCTAGATAAACAAATACGCTTATTCGGTCATCAATATTTATCTCTATCTTGTCTGAAATAGGAGGTAAAAATGCTGTATCGTCAGATATTGGATCATTTAGTATAAAACCCTTTTGATCTTCTTTGTGCACTATTAACTCGTTCATTTGTCCTAATTCTATCAACTTAATCTCCGCTTTTTTTATGGTTTACACCCTAATCATATCAAAGGCCAATTTACTGGTGTTTGATATTTTGAGTAATAAAAACCATTACATAAATATTATATGTCTATCGTAAGTGAATGATGTTTTTTCCCAATTTTTTTTGGTAAGCTTTCCTTCCTAATAATTTGAAAACTTTCTTTTGAGTTAAGTCCCTCAACTGTTATTGAAGTCTCACTTATGCTTAAAGCTAAAATACCTTTTTTTGATATCTTTGTATCGCCGATTAGTTTACGACTACCACCACCTAAACAACTTAGACTGACAAATTTAATCCCATCTTTTTTTCCAGGGTAGTAAGCGTGGTGATGCCCACTGATCCAAAGACTGACATCGTACCTTTTTAATAGATTAAATAATCCTTGGTCTCTTAGGTAGTCATTTTCTCTATTTACAGCGACAGGGATTAAAGGAACATGGCCAAAAAGCACAACCCATTTATAATTTTGCCTGTATTTTTTGAGTAAATTTTCAAGCCAGGTAATTTGTTTTATACCAAGGTTCAGTCCTGTTGCATCCAGAGAGATAAATAATGTATTTTGTTTTGAGAATGCGTAGTTTAGGGGAAAGTTTTTTGTATCAATTTTTTTTATGTTTCCTTTTGGAAAGCTAAAGTTTTGTTTATAAATTTCTCTTTCTTTTTTAAACCCACTATAAATACTGGCGTCATGATTTCCTGGTGTAGGGAGAAAAGGAATAGAATTTTTTGATAACGGTAATGTCACGTATTCATGAAATGAGTCCCACATCGCTTGATAATTAAGTCCAGTTTTTTGACCCGCAACGTGATCGCCACCGCTTAGAACTAAATCTGGTTTTTTATCGATAATATATTCAATTGAACTTCTAACATCTTCAGAATAATTAGTACTGCCATACCTTCCATTGAGATCACTGATGACAAAAATGTTTAGCTCTTTAGAAAAAGACCAATCCGGTAATAATAAGAATAAAAAAAAGATGTACGTTTTCATTTAGTCTATTTCTTACCAAATTTTTCAATGTAATTAACACTTTGTGTAATATTTTAATTATTTTTGGCACTCTAATTGCTTCATTTTAGGTAGTAAGGGGAATCTCCATAATAATGGGGGCACATTGTCCCTGACTTTGGTACTTGGGGGGTGTCATGATGAATAAAAGGGCCAAAATAATACTGATTACTTTATTTTTAAGTCCATTATTTTTTAATCTTGCCCACGGGTTTTATCTTCCAAAAAAATACAAAATTTTTAAACCAAAACCTAAATACACTCCAGTTAAGCATTGGGTTAAAAGAAAAAAGAAAAAGCCACTTCGCTGCGCTGTAAAAGGGAGAAAAATTATTCTCACTCGTGGTGAATGGAGAAATATTCTTGATCGTCATTTTTGTTCCAGAGATAAATTATATGAAAGATATTGTAACTCCAGTGGTTACAACTCCAGGTTTGAGCATTGTGAATATGGATGTGATAATGAACGTAAAGTGTGTTCACCAGCGCCGGAGCTGATGCCGGGTCCAATTCCTGTAGAACGTGAGGAGGGAGCAGGTCTATGCAGTGATGGGATTGATAACAATCAAAATGAGTTAACTGATTGTGATGACCCAAATTGTAGTGATTTTGATTTTTGCCAAGAAGATGATGATCAAGTTGAATCCCCAGATCATGATGGTGATGGTGTCGCGGACAATATGGATAATTGTTTGTTTGTACCAAATCCAGATCAAGTAGATCGCGATGGTGACTCTCAAGGGGATGCATGTGACTTGTGCCCGGAGGTTTCTGGTTATCAAAGTGACAATGATAGTGATGGCATTGGAAACGCTTGTGATCCTGATGATGATAATGATGGTGTTATGGACCTAGATGATAATTGCCCTAATCTATCTAACCCAAATCAAGAAAATGCAGATGCCGATACATTCGGAGATGTTTGTGACCCTCATCCAAATCCTGTAGCCGGTAACGGAATTCCTTACATTGATGAGCTTTTTAATATTGAACAAAATAGAAATATAAAAGAAAAATATAGAAGTATATTTAGAAGTGATTTCTTACTTAATCACATAAGTCTCAATCGATTTGAATTTCATGGATTTCACCTATGGCCTGAAGAAAAAAAACGCCAATTGATATCGACATTGTTCTTTCTTGAAAATAATAATGGTGTCTCGCTCCCTTTATTTGAAGGAGACTGCCTTCCAAATATTAGTCATGAAAATTCATGCTTCATGCTAGTCTCTGTTCCTAAGCCTAGTATTTTAATCACAAGCGAAGAATATCGATTTTATATTCAAATAAATCACATGGCCTGGAGCCTATATGTTGAGGCAAACAACTTGGTTCCCTGGTCACTTCTTGATTTTCCAAGTTCAAGTCTTGAATTAATTTTTTATAAAAAATTCTCCCAACCTAGTTTAGCAAAACAATTTTTTGCTTTAAATTTTAACATTCTTGAGAGCTTTAAAATTACATCTGGGAGTATGCGTGAGCCAGGAGACCTACAAAACAGTCTTGTTGGTGAAAATAGATTTCAAACAATATTAAACGTGCTTCGATTCGTGGGAAAAAGAGTAAAGCATGTTAGTGGTACAAGTTCTAATTCAATGGGGCCAAATCATTCTTACTGGCCTTATCGAAAACGAGATGCTCACGGGCATCCAATGCATGATGAACATGGAGTACGTGTTCCCCTAAATCGACTTCCAACGATAAAAGAAATTCTCATTCAGCGGGACCCTCATCACAACCTAAGAATTCGACCAAATGATCCGGTTGGCCCTCAGTTTCATATCGTCAATGGTTGTTGGGGGGGGGCAAAGGTGATTAAATCGCTTCTATCATCAGTTAACATACCGGTAGAGATGGACGGTGATTATTTTAATTTTGGTGGCCATTCAGGGCTTACCTTTCCAGATATTAATGGCGAAGAATATAAAATAATTCACACAGATAATCTTTATATGTATCCGTGGGCATACGGGCTAATAAGTCACGACCAAGAACATGACGCGCATGAGCACTGGGATACCGGAGGTTTTTCACCCTTTGGAGATTACTTAAATGGATATAGTGTTATGCATTCAAACTTTCCTGGAGTTAGGTTTCGAATCCAAGACAATTTAAACCAAGAGGAAAGTGAGGAGTTCTCTGAGCAGCTCCCTCTTTATGGGGGGAGAATGGATATGGATTTAAGAATACTCGCTCTAAGATCAATTTATTCAAAACCCTCTATTCAAAACCAATACATAAAGTGTGTTGGAGCGGGCCACCAGATAAATAGAGAGTTTCCTGTTCGCTATATTACAGACTTAGAGTTAATTGATTATGAGCAAAATCTAGACTTTTTAATAAATCAGCGAAGATCTAGAATGGGTTTTGCTCGAAGTTGTTTTTCATTATTTTATTCTGAACTAAATGATTTATATCGAAATAAAACTGGATTAAATTTAGCTGGGGATGTTGATGGTGACGGAATTCAAAATCATCAGGATTGTAATTTATATCAACCTGATGCTAATTCTTGTGAGGATGCATTTCGGAAGGCTATTGAAATTTATTAAAAAAATAGTTTCTAGGTGGTAATATAACCACATGAAAAATATATTATTTTTATGCACAGGAAACTCTTGTCGTTCACAAATAGCCGAAGGTTGGGGGAAAAAAATATGGGGACAAAAATATCAATTTTTTTCTGCCGGGATAAAAAAACACGGAATAAATGATCGTGCCGTTAAGGTGATGAAAAATCACGATGTTGATATTTCATTTCATGAATCTAATGTTGTTGAGGAACTAGGTGATATAAGTTTTGATATTGTTTTTACTGTTTGTTCCGATGCCCATGAAACTTGCCCTTTCCTTTCAGTTTCTAAAATTATTCATGTGGGTTTCGATGATCCACCACGACTTACCAAAAATTTGACTGATGAATCCGAAATCTTAAAAGTCTATGATAGGGTATGTCTTGAAATAAAAGAGTTTGTCGAAAACTTAGAGGATTATATTTAATGAAGAATTATGTTTCAAAATACTTGGCTGAGGCAATAGGTACATTCTTCTTAGTTTTTTTTGGGTGTGGCTCAATGATTCTGGCACAAGTTGATCAAACCTTTTCATCTGGATTTATTCCTATAATTTTTGGTGGAGCCGTTTCAATAATGATTTATGCAACGGGGCACATTTCAGGAGCTCACTTTAACCCTGCTGTGACAATTGGGTTTTGGAGCGTGGGAAGATTTCCACTTAAAAGAGTTCCCGGCTACATTATCTCTCAAGTCCTAGGGGCTACTCTTGCTTCGTTTACGCATAAAATTATTTTTGGATCTGTCCATGACTTTGGTTCCACTGTTATAAAAAACTCTTTAAGCTCAGGGTTTTTGGTTGAGATTATATTAAGTTTTTCACTAATGTTTGTGATTATCAGTGTCGCTACTGACTCTCGGGCAGTAGGGGAGCTGGCCGGGATGGCGATTGGCTCAACTGTCGCCGTATGTGCTTTTGTTGGCGGCCCAATTACTAAAGCCTCGATGAATCCTGCTCGTACTTTAGGTCCAGATATCTTAAACATGAATTTCTCTCAAACCTGGATCTACCTAACGGCACCAATTATTGGAACGATATTAGGTGCAAAAGTTTATGAGTGGATACGCTGCCATCAAGATGATACAGAGCCCAAGGGTCCTACTGGTTGTTGTTGAGGTCTTTAGTCCAGTAGTAGGCTTTTTAAATTAATTTAGTTAAAATAAATCAATCTCTTTCAAGGAATAAAAATGAAGGTATTTATTAGCCTAATGTTGGTGTTTGCGAGCTTTAATATATATTCGTTTGAGCTAAGTATGAATGATTTGAATGGAGAGTTGAGCCAGGGCCAAGGTGATGTTTCAATTAGCTCATTAGATTTTTATTCTAAACCAGTGGGAACAAAGTTTGACCGGTTTGTCGCTGATTTTACAACTGATTCAGAAAGATTATTCTTTAACTATAACGGACAGATTATTAGCCTTGATCTTGGAATTTATAAGAAAATTTTTGAAAAACAAATTTTTTATATCCAAAAATCTGATGCGTATTTCAAAATGGGGAAAAAAATTAGTTTGTCTTTTGATCAACTTAACTTTGGACTAGAAAAACTAAACGTTGAAAGTCATAAGGGTGCTATTAGTTGTGAACAAAAAAGTCGTCGAGGACTTGGGGATGAACTAGTTGAGCTGTGTCTAGATCAGGGGAGTCTCGTTATCGACTCCGTAAGGCTAGGTGATCTTTTCAATAAGACATTAAAAGTTTTCTCAATTGTAGAGGGCTCTCATTTACCTGGGGAAGTTGAATCTTGGAAGCTCCCAAAGATTCAAAATATAGACTTAAGTATAAACGATGGTGTTTACTCTCTTAAGGCAATTACAAAGATCATTGGGAGCATTGGAATTCTTGCTTTTGGTGATATTAACTATGACAGAGAACAAAAAATTATTGACCTTCACCTAAAAAAGTTTCTTTTTGGGCGAATCTCATTAAAGGGTGCTTTATTAAAAACATTAAAGTTTCTTAAATTAAAATATTTAAAAGTAGAGGGCGATCACTTAAAAGTATTTCTTAATCTTTTGAGCTATAAGCTTCCAAAGTCGTAATGCATAAATACGAAATCACCATAAAAGAAAATCATCTCGATACATTTGGTCATGTTAATAATGCCACCTACCTAGAGCTATTTGAGCAGGCGAGGTGGGAGGCTTTAAATGAGCATGGAGTGAGTGTAAAAAAAATTACTGATGATCAAATTGGACCTGTGTTACTGCGAGTTGAATTAAAGTTTAAAAAAGAATTACTTCTTCGAGAAAATATCGAGATTCGATCGGAGTTAATTGATCGTCCAAATCAAAAGGTGATGAAGGTAAGACAAGAAATGGTAAAGTCTTGCGGCGAAGTTGCTTGTGAAGCAATATTTGATATTGGAGTAATGGATCTGATAAAAAGAAAGCTTGTAAAGCTAGAGGGTGTATGGCTTGAGCTTTTCTAAATGCTCCATGGTGGTTTGTCAGTATTGATAACGTAGGTGTTAAAATAGTATTCAGGATTTTTTAAAATTTCTTCTTTTAAAAGTATTTCACTGGATTTAATTTCTTTTATAAAAATATCTATACTTAAAATTTTTTCCATTTTTGATGAAACAGGAAAAAAGCTTAAATGCCATTTTTCTTGAGAGACACCGCCGTTGTAATTCTCGTAAGGGCGAAAAAAACCAAATGAATTATTATTCCCAATTGCCTCGTCCAGCCATTGATGGAGCTTAAAAAAAACTCCACCTTGATCACTCTCACTTGGTAGTAATTGTACTTCATCTTTTTTTGCACTTTTTGCATCATAAACATCTATCTCTGTTCCCCAATGGTGTCTACTAAAGCCAGGAATAGCGGAGTAAAGTAGTATGGCCTCAAGTAACTTATTTTTACTTAATTTTTCGATGGATACTTTTTGACCACTTTTATTAAAAAGCTCCCTTTTTCCAGATGCCTTGTTATTCCATATAATGAGTTGTCTTTCGTAATCTCTAAAACCAGAAATTACTTGTAGATCAAAACCATTTTCAAAAGATAATTTATTCAACTTTAAAAAGGAAAGGTAGGTTTCCTCATGAAGGTTTAAATGTTCTTTTAAAAAATTAGTTCTTCCGTGAAGATTCATTTTATTTACTTTCTTTATCCTCAAAAAGCCTTAGATATCCACTTGTGTTATATCTATTGGATAAAATTTTCCAAAGAGAGGCGCTTTTATTTTTATATATGTCATTTTCTTTATAGTTGTACTTCTTATCCATAAAGGTTTCCGTTTTTCCTTGGTTTTGAGCTTCAGCGCCATCAAAAGCAAACCCAAAATCATCTTCTTTCTTCTTTTCTTTTCTATTTCTTTTTAACGATCTTCCTCCAACGAACTCGAATCCTCTTTTCTTTAATTTCTTTTTAACTGAGGCAAGGGCCTTGTTACCTTTTACGTTTGTTGTTGGTGAACTTGAAGGGGAAAAAGGTAGACTTGCGGTTTGTATTTTACTTCCTAGTTCGTTTGCCGCTCTCAAATAAGGGGCAAGGCTTGGTGCTAAAATAGGTTTACCACCTTTTTTGACCTGCTTATCACTAACTTGCTTTAGAATTTGTCTTCCTGAGTTTAAAAGAGTTTTTGCATTTTTTTTCAAACTATCAGCATTGACATTACTACTCGCGGAGCTTGCGCCAGTCGCGCTGCCCAGTTGATTGAGTCCATCTCCAACGCCAGGGATACTTCCAATAGAATTAAGCTGTGCGGGAGGAACGACCGCTTTAAGACAGGCGTTTTCTCCTGTTTGTTTATTTTTAAATTTTTGGCAATTACAATCACAGTCAATATTGCCGTCAAGAGCAACACAACATTTACGTTGAACATTTTGTGATAGTGCAAGATCTCCTGAGGTTAATGAAATCTTTGCATCTAATGCAGCATAGAGGTCTTGGCATGTTTCGGATTTACTTCGGTCACTTCTTCTCCCTCCGGTTTCGTCAAAACAAAAACACCTTGTATCAGAAGGATCATTTCGACCACTGGGGCAAATTATTTCAATTTGCTCTAGTATTGCATCTTTCATACTCGCCACTTGGTTTGCTTGATTTTTCGCAGCATTAGAGAAAACATGATATTCTCGCGCAAGAATACTATAGAATACGGTTAAGGCTATTGATACCGCTCCTAATATATATCCTGTTACGGCTCCGCCAGTTCCTTCCATAAACCTTGTCAGAGGGTTACCCTCTCCCAGCATGGCAAGTCCGGCAACAGCAGATCCTACTGCTGTACCGCAAACTAGTTGACCGACATATGGCATTGTTCTAACCGCTGTTTCATCTTGCTGACTTAATGCATCTACTCCTGTAATATTTGCCAAGCCACAGCTGGACCAAGCTCCTTTGACTTCTTCTTCTTCTTCTTCTTCTTCTGCAAAACTGTAATTGGGAAAGAGTTGTTTTGTAATTAGTTTTTTTATTCCATTTATGAAGACCATATATATTGGCTCTTCGTTACTTTTAAAGCCTGTCGTTGCACCACATGATGCAGTATCCGACCCAAGGCTAATTGAAGCTTGAATAATTAAAAGGACTCCGGCTAATCCCATGAGAACAGCATTGATTAGATATGTAATATATTTTGAAAATGCCATCTCTGAGAGAATATTTCTTTCTTCGATGATGAAATCAAATGCTTTTGTTTGAGCTTCCATTGGGTCAAGGGGATTGCAGTCTGAGTTTTCTTCGCCTCCAACTTTACATTTCGTGGCCTCTTCATATTCATCAATGAGTCCTGATAATTTATCCTTACTCATAATCCAGGATACAATTTCTGTTATAAGCGATGCAATATTGGCAGCAATGAAAGCAACTGTTCCAAAGCAGTGGCCCATGACGAGTTTTTTGTTATTTTTAAAACCGTAATACATAAATATACTAATTCCAATGTACATTCCTTTTATGACATTAATCCATTTAGTCCACTCGCTTAGTGTCTTACTTTCATCAAATTGCGAGCACATCATATTCTCAGGAGGCACAAGATCCCCGCTACTATTTCTCGTTGTAACTAAATTTTTATCAGAGTCAATTTCTGATGAGTTCGCAAAACTATTGGCTCCACCAATTCCTTGGTTCTCCCCCATTCCGTTGCAGCTGTCGGTTAGCCCTGAAGATGTTGCCGCCAGGTTTTCATAACATTCTTGTGAGTTCTCATCAGCAATGCAACCCTCGAAACCTTCTTGAAGGTTTTTTCGAGTTTCTTGGTCATGCCCTTCTTTATCAACACAATTACAATATTCGGTACTGAATTCTTGGTAGGCCTTACATGTTGGTTCAATTTGTGCTCTCGTTTCAGAACTGCATGACGGGTTCGCCTTAATAGGTGTTGGGAAAAATGTTGCGCAAGAGACATAAAGCAAACAAAAACTGCTAATGTAGCTGGTAAGTGTTTTAGAGATCTTTTTCATCATATTAATTCGACATCCGGTTGAAAATTATTTAGTAATTCTATTTTACGTTAAATAAAAAGTAGTTATGGGAAAAAATGTGTAATTTTAGAGTATTATATCTTGTTTTAAGCTTGTTTTTATCTTCAAGATTAAGCAAAGCTTATAGTTTTATGCCTGGTGATGTCTTACTTGCTCCAATGAACTGCTTTTTATGCAAGTTAATTGAAGGGGAGACAGGCTCTAGTTATTCTCATTTGTTTGTATATATCTCAGATGGAAACTTCGCCCACTCCTTAAATAATGTTGAGTATATTTCACTAAATAATATAAAAAAGATTGTAGATACCAAAAGACCTATGCTTCTCACACGACATAAAAATGCCCATGATTTTCAATCTAATCATTTGAAAAGAACTTTTGAGGAAAGTTATTTAGGTCTTCCCTATGATAAAGATTTTTTATGGAATAATATGAATGAAAGGGGCAAAGAGAAGCTTTATTGCTCAGAGTTTGTATTAAAAATTCTTAATGATGCTTTTAAGCTTAGCCTGCTACCTTCCCCTATGACCTATGATTATTATCCCGAATTATGGGATGATTACTTTTCAGGAGATACTCCATCCGGGTTGCCAGGTGTTACTCCCGGGTTCTTTGAAAATCATGTTGACTTTAATACAGTAAAATTTATTTACCCTTAGGCATTTCTAAATAGTTTGGTTTTTAAGTCGATATGATTTAATGAAACTACTAATTGTTTTATTCTTTTTTTTTACCGGATGTGCCCGGGAGTTTATTAGAGGAAGAAGAGCCGATTTTTTATATGAAACACCAAAAGTGATGATAACGGGCTCAGAGGAAGATAACCCCGGGCACTGGGCAAAGGACCTTTTGATAAAGAATTCCGGAGCCAGAATGATGCAGCCTGACGCAATCCTGAAAATGAATGAAGATGCTCAAAAACAGATGCTCATCGAAGTTTTGAAAAAGAAGTATTTTTTTCAATTTAAAAGTAAGATTGCTGGACAGGTCGGAATTTACCAAGTTTCAAAGGACGGTGAAACACCGCGAATGATTGCTTTTAAATTATACGCTGACCCTTTGAAGGCCAGGGATCTAATCAAAATGAACCCAGAGTTAAAGCATGACGAGCAGTCTTTAAAGGGCGATAGCCTTGTGTTTTATGTAGTCCCTGAAGTAGCGAATATATTCCGAAAAGATGGTATTCCTTACAATGTTATTAAAAACGATTGGATAACAAAGATTTCTAAAGAAATTTTTAATGACATGAAAAAATGGATTAAAATCTGGCGAAACAATGATGTATTTACGAGAAATCCCCACTTGATTAAAGTTGGTGACTTACTCTATTGGTACCCAAAATGGTATAAGGTAAAAGACTTAACAGAGAGAAATAAGTTACCAAAAAGAAAAATGAGCTCTTCAGAGGTAGAGAGCTTTTTCATTATGGAAGCTCAAGAAAATAGCCCGCCTTCTTTAAAAGATAAAGGTACCATTCAGTACGATGAATTTAGATAATCGTAAAGCACTGCCTTGTGGATTCGTAAGATGAGAAACTATCTTTTGTCATAGACTTAACTTTAAAACATAGAGTTCTAAAAAAAGGATGCTCGATTTTGCTTGTTGGGTGAATGTTTTTACCTTCAGGAAGTTCGATGAAATCCAAAAACTCAATCCAGGATCGCCCCTCAAGTGCGGTTAAATATAAGGCGCCATCCTTTAACTTGTATTCGTTATAACCTATTACTTGTCCTGTATAAAAACGGTCCTCACCTTTTAGTGTCACAAGTTTTAAGATTTCTGAAACTTCATCAAGGTATACATACTTTTCGGTAGTTCTTCCTAGTGATAGTTTATAAAACTCTGTTACAATTCTTTGGGCAAAAAGCATTCCTACAAAAGGTAGTTCTGGGATTTTTGTTTTTAGATCAAAATAATTGTTTCTTGCTAAAATATCTAGGTCGTGGATGGGTCGTTTTTTATATCTTGATGATGAGATGACAATGGTTTTAATAAAATTTTTTTTTAAAATCGCCAAGAATGGTGAAGGTTCATCGACGATTGCACTGACTATATCTTTTTTGTTTTTAATTAAAAAATCATTGAAGCATTCACAATCAAGTTTTTTAAGTTTCTTTCCTTGGTTAAACCTTTTGTACCAAATTTTTGTTCCATTGATTGAACCATGTGAAAACCTATCAGGACTGTTCAAATATTCAATACGGACAACCTCATTGCCTTCATCTGCTAAGAGCTTTGTCGCTAGAGGGCCTGGAAGTCTATAGCTGCAATCAAGAATCACTTTTATTTTCAACTTTTGGTGCAAGTGTTTTAAATAATTCTTTCATTCCATCACCACTTAACTCACAGGCGCTATCGTTACATATTTCCCATCTGTCGTCCTCAATGTTGTCAAAAGATAAGATAAATCTAGGCATGAAAAAGTGAATTTTGGATAAAAAATTATCATTGTCAGCCCATGACTTTGGACACTTTAAATTTCTATAAACATTTTTAGGATAGGTAAGCGCCCTTAGCGCTTCTCCATGAGCAAGTGGGTTCCTTAGAGTGAGTTGAATAAGGTGGTCAATAGACTCTTCGAGCTCCCCGCCTGAAAATATATTTTTTAAAAAGATATTTCCTCTTCTTGAGAGGTTGATAAAGTTTGAATATGGTGACTTTTCTCCTTGGTCCCATGTTTGAACTTTTTGAGCAAATATATTTTCTCCATTAGTGCTAATGTTTAGGTTGTAGATAAAGCCATCTTTGAAAAATTCTTTTTTAATAAGTGTCATTACATTTATAAAGTTTGACTTAAAGTTTTCATTCCCTGTTATCTCATAGGAGCGAAGCATACATTCAGCGAAACTAGTGTAGTCTTCTAGGTGGTCTCTTTTTGAACTATTTGTTGTTGTATGAATTAATTTAGTTTTTCCTTCTGTCTCTTTGATACAAAATGTATCAAGTACAGGGCCAAGAACTTTTTTAAATAAATTAGCTGCCATTACTTTAACTTCTTTAATTTGGCAGTATTGATAAACATCACAAAGAGATGAAATTAATTGAAAGTTCCAGCTAGCAATGCTTTTGTTATCTGTTGCCGGTGGTATTCTTTGTTTTCTTTCCTCAAGAAGTGCCGTCTTTATGCTTCTCCAATCTCCCCATTTTTCCTTATCAAATAGTTCTCTTATTTCACTAGCGGGAAGAGTGATAATATTAAGTCCTTGTTCAAAATTACCTTCCTCGCTGACCCCCAAGTTTTTAAGCCAAAAATCGATTGATTGAGTTAACTTTTGTGTGTTTTTTAGCTCTGAAAGTAAATCGAGCACTTCCTGTTTTGTATAGGTAAAATAAAGTCCTTCAACTCCTTCACTGTCTGCATCTTGCGAAGAGAAAAATGTATTACTTTCGCTAAGCATTTCGTTTGTAAGGTACTCAAGGGTACTAGCAATTTGATCGTAAACTAGGGGAGTCGGATAATATAATGATAATTTACTTAAAACCTTTAAAAAGCCAGCCTGATCAACCAGCATTTTTTCAAAATGAGGTACACTCCAATCCTTTTTTACGCTATAGCGATGTATTCCTCCTCTGACCTGATCTACTAGTCCACTTGTAAGTAGGTGCTCGAATGTTTTTATGAGGTGATTTGCATCTTCTTGCTCGAGGTTATTTTCAAGCATTTGTTCGCAGGCGAACTCATAAAATGAAAAATTTGGAAATTTGGGAGCATCTCCATAGCCACCGTATTCTTTGTCTTTAAAATTTCTAATGGCGCTAAAAACGCTTCCCGGATGAGGGAAGTGTCCAGGAAACTCAATTTTGTCACCAGCAGGCAGATCGTTTTTTGAATTGATCTTATCAACAACTTCGTTGGCATTTTGTATCAAGGAATCTTTGTCTTTATTCCAAATATCAAGTAAGTCGCTTAAGATGTTACTAAAGCCAGGTACCTTATCGGTCGTTTCTTTGGGGAAGTAGGTTCCAACAAAAAAAGGTTTAAACTCAGAGTCAACAAGGGCATTTAAGGGCCAACCACCTTGTCCCGTAAATAGTTGACATGCACTCTGATAATATTGATCAATCTCAGGGTGCTCCTCTTTATCAATTTTAAAAGCGGTGAAGTTCTCATTAATAAAACTGGCCACACTTTTGTCTGCAAAGGTCTCATCTTTCATTGCATGGCACCAGTGACAAGAGGAGTAACCAATAGAAATTAATATTGGGCGACTTCTATTTTTGGCGATTTTTATATTTTCTTCGTTGTAGTCTAGCCAGTGAACAGGATCATCCGCATGTTGTCTTAAAAATAGTGAATTTGCGCCTTTTAATTGATTTGCCATTAAATCCTCAGGAAAAATTTTTGAAGCTCATTGAAATCAATTTACTACTGAATTTCAAGGTAATAATATAAACCTTTTAAAAAAAAGGATTAGTTTTATGCTTGACCAAAATGTGATCGCGATTGATGGACCGAGTGGAAGCGGCAAAAGTACTGTGGCAAAGATTGTCGCGAACAATTTGGGGCATCTTTATATTGATACTGGTTCAATGTTTCGGGCCATTGGTTTGGGACTTTTAAATTTAGAGTCAAACCTCTTAGATGAAAAAAGTGTAAAAAACAATTTGGAGAAACTTAAGCTTGATTATCGCGGGGCAAAAGACGCGCTAATTTTCTTAAATGGTAAAAATATAACAAATGAAATTCGAGAGCATTATGTCTCTGACGCGGCGTCCAAGATCTCTCAGTTTTCCTGTGTTAGGGACCAACTTAAAGCCTATCAAAGAGAACTTGTAAAAAATAATATATGTGTTCTTGAGGGAAGGGATATAGGTACTGTCGTATTCCCCGCGGCAAAGTTAAAAGTTTTCCTAACTGCCTCTAACGAAATTAGAGCAAAAAGACGGTTTGCAGATTTAGAAAATAGAGGCATCTTGGGTAACTTAACATTGAAACAGATCCAAAAAGATATCGAAGATAGAGACACAAGGGATTCAAATAGAGATATTGCCCCGCTGAGACCTGCCGAGGACGCTGTCACATTAAATACAGATCATCTTTCAATCAGTGACGTTGTCAATAAAATCTCATTACTTTCTGAAGAAATTTTTAAGTGAATAAATTTTTAGAAAAAACAGATTCATCAACCTTTATCATTAACCGTACAGACGCTATTGGTGACCTTGTACTCACTTTACCCGTTGCCAAAAAACTAAAAGATTGTTTCCCAAATTGCTCTGTGGTGATGATTGTATCTCCACGAAATAAAGACATCGTGGAGCACTGTCCATATATTGATCATTATATTGAATTTACTGGTGGATTCTTTAAAACATTAAAAAAATTAAAGGACATATCAGACTCACAAAGTTCTATTTTTATTCATTATGGTGGAAGCCAAGTCCCTATTATCCAATCATTTTTAGTCGGTATCAAATATAGGCTTGGCCTAAAAAATAAAGTCTTTACGGGCCTTTTGAACTATGGGCTGAGGCAAAGTCGGTCACGTTCTTTGATGAATGAAACTAAATATAACCTTCAGGTTATTAATTGCTTGACTGAAAATGAGCCAGATACCCAATTTGAACTTAAAGATCCTATAATTAAAGCAGATTTAAAACCTGGGCATAAAGAGAGTTTTCAACGTCTGGTAGAGAATTTCAAAACAAATAAGGCAGATCAATTTCTTAGTGCAAAGAAAAAGATTATTATTCACCCCGGGATGACTGGGCATACATTAAATTGGCCTGTGAGAAACTACGCACGCCTTATAAAAAAAATTATCAACGCTGACCCTGATGTAATGATAGGCATTAGCTACACCAAAAGTGACCTCGTGAAGTTAGAAGCCTTTTTTTCTCAACTGGAGCTAGATGAAATTAGACTAAGTGACCAAATTTTCGAGATAGAAGGTGAATATTGGGGAATTTCTGGTTATTTGAAGCTATTATCCCTTGCTGGCCTTTTTATAGGTCCAAGTACTGGACCTACTCATTTAGCTGCTGCTTTAGGAAAAACGGTATTATCCTTTTATTCCCCTATAAAAACTCAATCGGCGGTGCGTTGGGGACCAATAGAAATTTGCGCAGACCACAATATTTTGGTACCAGATGTCATTTGTGGCGAAATCCGGCAATGTGCTGGGAAACAATGTCTTTATTATGAATGTATGTCCAAACTAGAAGTCGAAAACGTCTTTAAGAAAATAAAATATTAAGACCTGGCCAGTCTTAGAAGGAGTCAAATTTTGGAGATGTCAGTGGATATAAAGAAATTTCAAAAATCCATCAATTCTTTGAGCTCAACAAAAAAAATTCTAACTGTTGGTGATGTAGGAATTGATAAATACATATTTGGAGAGGTTAGTAGGATATCTCCGGAAGCACCTGTGCCCGTACTAAGGGTGACGAAAAAAGAAAAAAAACTAGGTATGAGTGCAAATATTTGCAATAACCTCAACGCCCTTGGAGTCAAAAATTCATTAATTTCAATTATTGGAAATGATGAAAATGGACGCCTTTTAAAAAGATTACTTGAAGAAAAATCTACTGAAACTAAATTTATCGTTACAGATGATGATTCGACCACGATATCCAAAGATCGAGTATTGACTTCTGTTCAGCAAATTTGCCGTATAGATCATGAAGACGAATTTTTTAGTTTCGGAGAGTTAGCTTTAGGTAGCTTCTATGGAAATTTTGAAAAGGCGTTAAATGGCCATGATGGGGTTATTTTAGAAGACTACTCAAAAGGAGTTCTTAACGCTGAAAGTATTCAAAGACTTATTCATCTATGCCGAGAAAAAGGAGTTTTCGTTGCTGTTGATCCAGGAAAAGGAAAGCCTGCCTATCTATATCAAGGCGCTAGCCTTTTGAAGCCTAATTATTTGGAAGCAAAAGAATTAGTTCATAGTATGGGTTACGAGCAGTGTCCAATTGAAAAAATGGGAGAGATTCTTATTGATAAATTATCCCTGGATAGAGTTGTTATAACTCTTGGACATAGAGGAATGGCAATGTGGGATAAAAAAGAGGGTTACAATCAAATCCCTACCGTTGCTCAAGAAGTATATGATGTTAGTGGTGCAGGAGACACTGTTATAAGTGTTATAACGGCAGGAATTGTTAATGGACTAACGCTTCTTGATGCTTGTTGGTTGGCAAATATCGCCGCTGGTGTCGTCGTAAGTAAAAAAGGTACTGCGGTGGTAAATACCGATGAAATGTTAAAACTATTTAATAAATTAAATATTAATTAAGAGAGAAATTATGAAAGAGAAGTTAGCCGAAATACGAGCTCTATTTGAATCAGAGAAAGCACTTCCAACAACGGAGGCTCAAGTCTTGGATTTAAAGTCAAAATTTACGGGGAAAAAAGGTTTGCTTAATTCTTTGATGGGTGAGCTACGTACATTAGATTTAGAAGAAAAACGAAAATTTGGCCCTCTATTAAATGAAGTAAAAAGTGAGATTTTTAATGAGTGTGATCATTTATTAAATGACATAACTATTAAACAAATTAATCAAAAACTTGAAAGTAATTCGATAGATATTTTTGACCTTGATTCTGTCTCCTCTAAAGGCCAAAAGTCTGGAGGACTACATCCAATAACGGTGATTCAAGATAAAATTGAGGATATATTTATATCTATGGGCTTTGATGTTTTGGATGGGCCGCACATTGAGGATGAGTTTCATAATTTTGAGGCATTAAACATACCGTCAGATCACCCGGCTAGAGATATGCAAGATACGTTTTGGTTTAAAACTTCAGAAGGAGAGCAAAAACGTCTCTTGAGGACTCATACTAGTACAATACAAGTTCGAGGTATGCTTGAAAGAAAACCTCCTTTTCGTTTCATCGCTCCCGGGAAAGTTTTTCGTTGTGAAAGAACAGATGCAAGTCATGAGATGATGTTTCACCAGCTTGAAGGAATGTTTGTCGATAAAGATGTTACTGTCGGTAATTTAATTTACTTTATGGAAACTTTATTGACTGAAATTTTTGAGAAGAAGGTTGAAGTAAGACTTCGTCCTGGTTTTTTTCCTTTCGTAGAGCCTGGCTTTGAACTTGATATTAAGTGCTTAATCTGCTCGGGAAAAGGGTGTAGCGTTTGTAAAAAAGTTGGCTGGGTTGAACTGCTTCCTTGCGGAATGGTTCATCCAAATGTCCTTGAGTCTGGAGGCATAGACTCGAGCAAGTATAATGGTTTTGCCTTTGGGCTTGGACTAGATCGTCTTGTAATGATGAAATATGGTATCAATGACATCCGTCATATTCATGGTGGGGACTTGAGGTTCTTTCGTCAGTTTTCGCAATATTAATTAAGGGAATAAAAAATGTTAATATCGATCGATTGGATAAATGATTATGTGTCCTTAGATGGAGTTTCTAAGGAAGAACTTGTTAAAAAATATACTTTAGGAACAGCAGAAATAGAAGATGTTAAAGAACATAACAAGTTTTTATCTCAAATAAGAGCAGTTGAGATTTCAGATATTGAAAAACATCCTGAAGCAGATAAATTGAATCTAGTTACCTTTAAGACCTCTGAAACAGAAACTTTTAGAGTCGTCTGTGGCGCAGAAAACGTGAAAATTGGCCTAAAGGTTCCTTACGCACCAATTGGTGTAACCTTACCTGGGGACTTTACTCTAACGCCGAAAAAAATTCGTGGAATTCTGTCTGAGGGAATGCTTTGCTCTGGAGAAGAGTTAGGTTTACTTGAAAAAAGTGACGGCTTACTAGAGTTACCTAAGGAGATAGAAATCGGTACTTTGATGTCTGATTATCTGGGGAAAAAGTCGGACATTATTTTTGATATTGATAATAAGTCGCTTACACATCGCCCAGACTTATGGGGCCATTATGGCCAGGCTAGAGAGTTTTCGGCGCTTTTTGAAAAACCGCTTAAACCTTATTTGGAAGTAAACTCTGAGTTAAAGGTTTCGAACGAAGGACCAATTAAGGTAACCGTTCATAAAGATTCCTGTGGTATTGCTTATTATGGCTTAACAATAGAAGGTATTAAAGCTAGCCAGTCTCCGGAGTGGTTAAAGAACAGGCTTGAGTCTGCAGGGCTAAATTCCAAAAACTCGATCGTTGATATTTCAAATTATGCGATGTTAGACCTTGGTTTACCTAACCATATATTTGATGCGGATAAAATTCAGGGAAATATATCTGTTGAATCTTTAAAAGAACCTCACGTTTTTAAATCTCTTGATGGCGAGGAGCGAAAGCTCGTTTCCGGGGATACAATTGTATCAGACTCTTCGGGTCCCTTAGTTATTGCAGGGATAATTGGTGGTGATTCTACGAGTGTGAGTGAAAGCACTAACCGAATTTTTATTGAAGTTGCCACCTGGAAAGCATCAAGTGTGCGTAGCACGAGTACTCGTTTAGGGCTTCGGACAGAAAGCTCTCAACGATTTGAAAAAACATTAGACCCAAAGTTAAACTTATTGGCGTTAGAGAAAATTGTTCACCTTATTAAAGAACTCAACCCGGAAGCCACTATTCAGGGTAATATAAATTACGATGGAGAAGACCTTAAAAGTATTCCAGATGTGAAAATAAGGACTAGTTATACAAAGATTAATAGGGTTTTAGGAACCGAGCTCAAAGGAGACAAGATTGCGTCTATTTTCTTATCCCTTGATTTTTCTGTTAATGAGTTTGGTAGTGACGATATTGAGGTTTTAGTGCCCTCTTTTCGAGCCACAAAAGATATCGAATGCGAAGCAGACTTAATTGAAGAAATTGGGCGAATAACTGGTTATGATAACATCGAGGCACGAGCCCCCTTAAGCTCTGTTTATCCCTCAAAGATTGCGCCGTTTAAAGGTTTCTTACGGCAAACTCGAAGTTTTCTTGCGAACTCTTTGGGTGCATTTGAAGTATTCACATATCCACTCGTAGGTGCCTCTGGTGATCACCCTCAAGCTTCGGACCTTGAGTTGATAAACTATCTATCTGAAGAGAGCCGGTTTATGAGGGATAATCTTATAAACTCTATTATTGATAAGGTGCAGGTTAATGCCAAAAATGAATCAACCTTTAATATTTTTGAAGTTGGTAAAGTTTATCGACCTGATAATAAAAACTTTTCCAAGGAGCATAACTCACTTGTGATCGCAAGCTACTCATCTAGTAGAGTAGAGTCTCCCTTTTTAAACTTGGCCAATCAAACTGAGTCGCTTTTAAGGTTTTTGAACTTACCTTTTTCTTTTGAAGCTAAAAATCTAAAGTTTAAAAACTCATCTATTGATCAGTCCTGGCAATATTTACATCCAGTTGAGTTCTTAAATATTAAACTTATGGGGTCACTTGAAGGCGCCACTTTTTCTATTCACCCTCTTTTGTTGAAAAATAAAAAAATAAAAGGGTCTTTGAGTATTACTGTTTTATCTTTAGAAAAGATAGAAAAGAGAATTCCTTCTAAAAAAATTAATTTCAAAGACATAGCTAAGTTTCCTAAATCCCAATTTGACTGTACCGTTGCCGTAGTTAGGGAGACATCAGTCAGGTCGATACTTGTTGCTGCGAAAAAACTGAAGGCACCTGAGTTTGAGTCGGTTCGAATCGTAGGTACATATAATATTGGAGAAGGAGAGAAAACGGTCACTCTTAGATTTAGTTTTCACTCCGCAGAAAAAACAATTGATACCAAAAGGCTAAAAGAGCTCGAGAACTTGTCCGTAAGTATTTTAGAAAAAAATAACTTTTTTCTAAAAAAGTAGTTGACGTACATAAGTCTCTAACCTATAAACGTCTTCACCTTGAAACGAAACATTAACAAATTGTTAGCAAATTCGGTTAGATAGGAACTTTAAAATTTTAGAATTAAGTTAAAAATTTTATTGCTTCGGCAATAAAACAAGATGAGAAGGAAAAAATCAGCATACTCCGTTTAAGATCGGCGTAACTGAAGGAAGAAAAGTTAGCAAAGTTAA
>Ga0233434_1000749_pt1 | contig 34851 bp, 32 predicted proteins | sample SI_122_August201_4_FD_182738 | JGI IMG/M metagenome (GOLD analysis project Ga0233434, IMG submission 182738) | Seawater microbial communities from Saanich Inlet, British Columbia, Canada - SI_122_August2016_120_MG | ecosystem: Environmental > Aquatic > Marine > Inlet | place: Canada: British...
CACCTCCGGCCACGTGACCTGCCCCGACACGCAGATGATCGCCTTTAGTCGTGGATCGATGGCACCGAGAATGAGGGCTTCCAGGCCACCCGTGGATAGGCCAATCATCCCCAGGCGCTCGCTGTCGACTTCAGGTCGAGTCATCAGATAGTCGACGGCCCGTTGAAGATCGACGATGTAGTCGCCCAGTACTGCAGGCAACCCCCGCTGGCGGATTTCCTGCTCGCGGTCCCCGGGACGATCACCATGGAAAGGTCTGTCGATACTGAACACGAAGAAGCCTCGATCTGCCCAGGTTGGCAGCAAGTCGAGTGTGTGAATCAGATCTTCCTTGATGTTGGGGCTGCCAGGCATCCACAGCAGTGTCGGGAGTCGTTGGCTGTCGCCAAGACGGGAATAGCAGGCCAGGGCAGGAATGGCACTATCGCCGACAAACAGAGTTAGATATTGCGTGACGATGTCACGACGTTCGCTGACCGAGTCGATCCGCGCCCGGATTCCTTCTGAGGTCGATGGCTCTTGAATCTGCAGGGCGTGCCATAGCTCGCCCACCGTGAGCGGCGCGCTTGCGCCCACTTCTTCTGTGGCAGGGGTACAGCCAAGCAGGAACAGTTTGAGGATGAGTGCCACCGACCATACGACCAACTTCGTCATTTGAGGGCTGCGACGATCTCCAGATCGCGTTCCACCATAAGTTGGACCATCTCTTCGAAGGAAACCTCCGGTTTCCACCCGAGTTCGTCTCTCGCCCTGGAAGCGTCGCCCTTGAGGATTTCAACCTCTGCTGGGCGTAGGAAGCGTTTATCGAGCACGACATGATCTTCCCAGTTCAAACCGGCCGCATCGAAAGCCACCTGACAGAATTCCCGAATCGTGCGGTCGTCACCGGTAGCAATTACAAAATCCGTTGGTTTGTCCTGTTGCAGCATCATCCACATGGCACGAACAAAATCACCGGCAAAACCCCAGTCGCGTCGGGCATCAAGGTTGCCCAACGCCAGTTCGTTGGTGAGGCCATGCTTAATGCGTGCTACGCCATTGGTGATCTTGCGCGTGACAAATTCCAGACCTCGTCGTGGTGACTCGTGGTTGAATAGGATGCCAGCGCAGGCAAACAAGTCGTAGGACTCACGGTAATTAATCGTGATCCAATGGGCATACATCTTCGAAACACCATAAGGACTGCGAGGGTAAAAAGGTGTTCGCTCCGATTGCGGTGATTCCTGAACCTTGCCAAAAAGTTCGCTCGTCGACGCCTGATAAAAACGGATGCTGGGATCGATCGAGCGGATCGCCTCCAAAATACGGGCCACGCCCAGGGCGGTGATCTCGCCCGTCAGCAACGGTTGCTCCCACGAGGCAGGGACAAAGGACTGGGCGCCGAGATTGTAGACTTCTTGTGGTCTCGATTCCTGGATCGCGAACATGAGAGAATTCTGATCCAGCAGATCGCCGGACAGCAGATGGATATCTTCCTGGATGTGCTCGATGCGTTCGAAGTTCACCGTACTCGAGCGTCGAATCAGCCCGAAAACTTCATAGCCCTTTGCCAGCAGGAGTTCGGCAAGATAGGAGCCGTCTTGCCCCGTGATGCCTGTCACCAGGGCACGTCGGCGTTCGCTCGACATGGATGCAGCTGCCTTTCGTCAATGATCCGGCTGTATCGACTAGGTCACCGGGAGGTAATCTTCGATGGGTGGGCACGCACACACGAGTTGCCTGTCGCCAAAGGCATTGTCGATGCGGCCAACACTGGGCCAGAACTTGTGTTCTTGCTGCCACGCTCCCGGGCGGGTCGCTGACTCTCGTGAGTATGAATGTGTCCACTCTTGTGACAATACATGCGCGATCGTGTGTGGGGCATTTCGCAGCAGATTGTCCTGTGAGTCACAGTGCCCGTCCTCGATATCGGCGATCTCTTTCCTGATCGACAATAAGGCATCACAGAAGCGGTCCAGTTCCTGGCGAGCCTCACTCTCGGTGGGCTCAATCATGATCGTGCCGGGCACGGGAAAGTGTACGGTGGGCGCATGGAATCCGTAGTCCATCAGACGCTTGGCCACATCGTCAACCTCCACGTGCTTGAAACCGCGAAGATCGCAGATTGCTTCATGCGCAACCAGGCCGGATTTGCCTCGGTAGAGGACGGGATACGCTTTGTGTAACCGATGGGCAACATAGTTTGCATTCAGGATGGCCACCTGTGTCGCTCGCCGCAGTCCCTCACCACCCATCATTTTCAGGTAGGCCCAGGAAATCAGCAGAATGACGGCACTGCTGTAGGGGGCGGCGGCAACCGCACCCACACGAGCGGGATCGCTCTTGTCTAAGGGGTGGGCAGGCAGATAGCGTGTCAGGTGATCTGCCACCGCAATCGGTCCCATACCGGGCCCCCCACCACCATGGGGAATGCAGAACGTCTTGTGCAGATTGAGGTGACACACATCGACGCCAAATTCTCCAGGGCGGCACAGACCTACCATGGCATTCATGTTCGCCCCATCCATATACACGAGACCGCCCTGGGCATGGATGACGTCACATATGTCACGGATACCCTCTTCGAATACGCCGTGCGTCGATGGGTAGGTCACCATGAGTGCAGCCAATTGTGCTGAATGCTTCTCAGCCTTGTCCCGCAGGTCCTCCAGGTCAATGTTGCCATGATCGTCACAGGCAACGAGGGCGACCTCAAGTCCAGCCATGACGGCACTCGCCGGATTTGTGCCATGGGCGGACGTTGGAATCAGGCACACTCGCCGGTCATGATCCCCACGGTCTTCATGATACCGATGGATGACGAGAAGACCGGCATATTCACCTTGTGACCCAGCATTGGGCTGCAATGACACGCCACCAAGACCGGTAAGCTTAGATAGCTGCTTCTCAAGATCCTCGAAGATCTCTGCATACCCGTCATTCTGTGACATCGGTGCAAAGGGATGGGGCCGCGCGAACTCAGGCCACGTGATCGGCATCATCTCTGCCGTGGCATTCAGCTTCATGGTACAGGAGCCCAGGGGGATCATAGACGTCGTCAATGAGAGGTCCCGATGGTCTAACCGTCGCATGTAACGCAGCATCTCCGTCTCGGAACGATAGCGTTCGAAGACTGGATGTTGCATGAAGTCCGACTCTCTTAGACTCCCTGCAACAAGACGCGAGGCGACGGACTCACGGCCCTCTGAGCCGCCCAATACATCCGCCAGCTGCGTAAGATCATCTGCCGTTGTCGCCTCATCGAGGCTGATGCAGAAGATATCTGGGTCAATGGAGCGAAGATTGATATTCGCAGCCTTTGCTCTGGAATGCACGGCGGCCACGACATCTGGGTCTCCCTTCAAGGCGATCGTGTCGAAGAACATGTCGTGCACCAACTGCAGTCCATTTGCCTCAGCCGTTGCTGCCAATTGGCACGCATGCTCATGCACAGCTGCTGCGATGGCACGAAGCCCTTCGGGGCCGTGATAGACCGCGTACATGCTGGCCACCACGGCAGGAAGGACCTGAGCCGTGCAAATGTTGCTTGTCGCCTTCTCACGACGGATGTGCTGTTCTCGGGTCTGTAAAGCCATCCGCAGGGCAGGTCTTCCATCAATATCACGCGTGACACCGATGATTCGTCCTGGTAGTAGCCGCTTGAAATCACTACTGGCTGCCAGGTAGGCTGCATGCGGACCACCGAACCCCATCGGCATGCCAAAACGTTGGGTTGAGCCGATAGCAATCGCTGCGCCCAGTTCACCCGGTGGGGGCAGCAGCGTGAGGGCGAGTGGGTCGGCGGCGACAACGACCGGTACCTGGGCGGCGTCAGCGGCGGCGATCCGCTGCCGGGTGGCAGCGACATCGATCGCACCATCGGTGGCCGGATACTGGAACAGGGCGCCAAAAATCTCACCCGCGTATTTCTCCAGTGAGGCGTCGAAATCCGCTGCTGGTTCTACGACAAGCTTCCATCCGCGCCATCGTGCACGTGTTTCAACTACGGCGAGTGTTTGTGGATGGACATCGGCTGCTACGAAGAACCGATCTGCCGTTCCACGGCGACCCTGTGCTGCTTGCAGCATCGCCATCGCTTCCGCTGCGGCAGTTGCCTCATCAAGCAGGGACGCATTCGCCAGTGGCAATCCTGTCAGATCGATGATCACTGTCTGGAAATTCAGCAGTGCCTCAAGTCGTCCCTGAGCGATCTCTGATTGGTACGGAGTGTACTGCGTATACCAGGCCGGGTTTTCGAGAATATTGCGCTGAATCACAGGAGGCGTAATGCAATCGTGATACCCCATACCGATATATGATCGCGCATCCTGGTTCCGACGACCGATCCGGCGCAGGTTGCTGAGTAATTGATGCTCGCTCCAGGCAGGCTCCATTTCGAAGGACTCATCGTCGAGGATGGCAGCCGGAACAGCATCTGCTGTCAGCGCATCCAGACTCTCGAAGCCGAGTTCCTTGAGCATCCCGTCAATCTGCGGTTGACTGGGGCCAATATGACGGCGGGCAAATTCTACACTCACGATACAGTCCTCTTACGAAGTCGACGCTTCACCCGTGACACAACGAAGGGAAGCTCAGAGAATTGAGCAGGGACCTGCTTTCCCCGAATGATGATCGCTGCCTGTCGCAGTTGATCTACCAAGGACAGATCTACCAGTGCCAAGGCGATTCCTGCCTGAAGAGATGGTGAATAGGTACCGCTCGTGACGACGCCAATGATTTTGTCATCCTGGGCAACTTCGTAGCCGGGCCGTGGGATCCCCTTGCCGTCAATACGCAGCCCCAGCAGTCGTCGACTTCCCTGGCGGCGTGTCAGCAGTGCCGTCCGCCCCTGAAAATCCATTTCCTTTTCAAGGGCCAGTGCCCATTCCAGGCCCGCCTCGATCGGGCCGATCTCGGTGGACAATTCATGGCCGTACAGGGCATAGCCCATCTCGGTACGCAGAGTATCCCTGGCGCCCAAGCCGATCGGTGTCACGCCAGCAGCCACCAGGGCTTCCCAGAGGGCGCTCGCCTCGTGGGCAGGACAGATGATCTCGAACCCATCCTCTCCCGTATAGCCGCTGCGACTCAACAGCCAAGAGTCATCGGCCTCTCGGTGCTGACGAAATCGGAAAAAGCCGAGAGGCGTCAGGTCTCCAAAGCGCTTGATCGTACTGATCTGGTGTAGACAATGAAGTGACCCAGGACCCTGGACGGCGATCATCGCCTCCTGCAGGGTCCGATCCTCGATGACAACGGAGCCATCCCTCGGTCGCAGCGCCTCAAGGGCCTCAAGATCTTCCGTAGCCCGTGAGGCATTGACAACGAGCAGGAATCGCGAACTCGAACAGCGGTACACGGCCAGATCATCAATGGCGCCTCCATCTGTCGTGCACAAGACAGAGTACGCCATCTGACCGATACGTAAGCTGGCAATCCGGGCAGGCAGAACCGTCTCAAGCCAACTAACCGACTCGGAACCGTCAACATACAGCCGCCCCATGTGACTTACATCGAAGCAGCCTACGCCCTGCCGGACGGCAAGGTGCTCCTCGGCTATACCAACGTACTGAACGGGCATATCCCATCCGGCGAAAGCAACCAGGCGGGCGCCCGCCTTCGCATGGTGGCCATGGAGAGGCGTTTGCCGCAACGGTTCCTCACTCACTCCCAACATCCCTTCCTTGAATCCGATCCTGTATCAGAGCCCAAGCCTTGTCAGCCTGTGCCGCCAGATGTGTCAGATCCTGATCGTTGTCGATGACAATGTCAGCCAGTTCAACTTGCTGCTTCTGAGGAAACTGCGTCGAGCGACGACGACGGGCCTGCTCTGCAGAGACCCCCCTTCGCTGTAAACGCTGCAGGGCTCTTTGGGGCGATGACGTGACAACAATCACGACATCAAAGCGAGCCTCGATCCGCCATTCGAAAAGCAGTGGTGCATCGAGGATGACCACACGATTCGTTTCTGCAGCTTCTTCAAGTGAACGAAACAGAAGCTTTTCAAGTGGCTCCCGGATCAACTCGTCTAGTTGTTGCCGCGCTGCATCATTCGCAAAGGCTCGTTCTGCGAGCAGATCGCGCCGAAGGAGGCCACTGCTATCGAGCAGATCAGCACCAAAGGCATTGGCGAGGGCTCTGCGTAATGTCTCGTCCGATGCAAGAAGCTGCCTAGCCAATGCATCCGCATCAACCACCTGCGCACCTCGCTCTGCCAGCAAGTTGGCGAGACTCGACTTGCCACTGCCCATGTTGCCCGTAATCGCAATCCGCAACACGGCTCTCTCAACGCCTGGATCAGACGTGCCGTCGCCCACGCCGGCAATCTCGACCCGTCTTACGGACGACCCAGCAAATACTTGAAGAAGTCCGTGTCCGCAGGCTGTACAATCACCGTCTTCTCCTTCAGGGCTGCCTCGTACGCTTCCAACGTGCGCGTAAACTGATAGAAGTCGGCAGCCTTCTTGTAGGCTGCGGCGTAGGTTGCCAGGGCTGTCGCATCCCCCTCACCACGGATACCTTGAGCACGTTCATAGGCTTCGGCCTGAATCGTGGCCGCCTGAAGATCGGTCTCGGCGCGAATCTTGAGGGCCTGCTCCTCGCCTTCCGAACGATAACCTTTGGCTTCACGATCACGTTCGGCGCGCATCCGTTCGTAGACTGCACTCTCGTTTTCCGGTGGTAGGTCTGCACGTTTGACTCTTACGTCGACGATCTCCAACCCGAAGACCTTGGCAGCTTCATTTGCCCGTTGCGTGACCAGTTCCATGATGGGTTCACGATTCGTCGCCACGACTTCGATCAGCTCGTGCTGACCTAGTTCCTTGCGTAATTCCGAATAGACAATGTCGTCCAGCCTGGCCAATGCTTCATCCACCGTGCGCAAGGCACGCATGAATACGAGTGCGTCGACAATGCGCCAGCGTGCATAGTTATCCAGCAGGAGAATTTTCTTGTCCTGCGTGTAAATCGGATCTGGATTGGAATCGTACTCCAGCAGACGCTTGTCGAAGGATGTCGTGCGCTGAAACGGATCCGGAAGTTTCATATACAGGCCCGGCTCGGTGATGACTCGTTTTGGTTTCCCGAACTGTGTCACCACGACCTGCTCGATCTCATTGACAGTGAAAAAGACCAGGTTTGCACCGAATAAGGCGATAACGAGGACGACGACGAGACTGACGGCTGTTCTCATGATCGCCTCCTTCAGCGACTCAGACCGGGTTGAGCCCGGTCGAGGTTTATCAGGTTAAGAAGGCTGGCATCGCCTTCGCCCGTACCAATTACGTATTTCTGGATACCGGGCATGATCCGCTCCATGGTCTCGATATATAGCCGTCGCTCTGTGATTTCGGGCGCCTTCACGTACTCAGCGTACACCGAACCAAACCGATCCGCGTCACCTTGGGCGCGACGTACTCTCTCGACCTTGTAGCTCTCCGCTTCTTTGACATGCCGCTCTGCTTCACCGCGCGCCTTGGGGATGATGTCATTCTGATATCCTCGCGCCTCGTTGACGAGGCGCTCACGGTCCTCCTTGGCACTTGCCACGTCTTTGAAAGCAGAATCCACCTGTGACGGGGGGCCAACCGACTGCAATTGGACGGTCTCGACAGCCAGACCGCAATCATACAGGACGAAGAGATCCTGCAACTTCTGCTTGATTTCGGTCTGGATGCGCAGCTTGCCCTCCGTCAGCACTTCATCGATTCCGTGACGTCCGACCACTTGGCGCAGGGCCGCTTCGGCGGCATCGTGCACCAGTCCATCCCCGCCTCCCTCGAATGGCCCCAGTCGCTGAACCTTGAACAGGGCGCGAACGACATCGGTTATCCGATACTGCACAACCATTTCGACATTGACGATGTTCTCGTCGCCCGTGAGCATCAGGGCTTCATCTGGTTTCTGACGATAGCGCGCTGGGGGCCCGGGATCGATCGTACGGAAACCGATTTCCTCACGGTAGACCTTGGTTACCGATCGGATGATGTGCATCTCGATTGGAGGTGGCATGTGATAGTGAAGCCCTGGTTCCACGACTTCTGACAACTTGCCGAAGCGCAGGATCACCGCCTTCTCATCGGGGGCAACCGTATACACCCCACTCATCAGCCAGAGAGTCAGTAGTACGCCCAGGACGAGATAGATCGTCTTGGGCTGAACCTTGAAGTTGGGTACCGGGCTCTTGGGAAAATCAAATTGTTGCGGCATTGAAAAACCTCTCAGCTGACATCGGTTCTATCACCAGACTTTGGCCGCCGACAACTGGGAACCCAGCGATCGGCATCCGACAGTTCGTGCCTGCGCATCAGGCGCTGGATCGCACGAATCAGTAGGCACATTTTCGAAGAAATTCGCAGGGCCTACACGACAGGCCACCGCGATGTGGGAATGTATCTGCCCGTGCCACAGTGTCAACGTGTGTTTGGGTGCGTTGACAGTCTCAGCGAGGGCTGTTATCCTCACAAACCCCTCCCAAGTGGAGGTTATCAACCGCTTTCAACGACAGAATCGAGCGACATGGCAGTGATCCCAATGGTCATCGAGCAGACCGGTCGTGGCGAACGAGCCTACGACATTTTTTCTCGTCTGCTCAAAGAGCGCATCATCTTCATCGGTTCCGGTGTCGACGACGCTGAGGCGAACCTCATTGTCGCACAGCTGCTGTTCCTTGCCTCCGAAGATCCCAAGAAGGATATCTCCCTCTACATCAACAGCCCCGGGGGACTGATCACGGCAGGACTGGCGATCTATGACACGATGCAGCACGTGCCCTGCGATGTAGCCACACTGTGCGTAGGCCAGGCTTACAGTATGAGTGCTATTCTGCTGGCTGGAGGCACGAAGGGGAAACGACATGCTCTCCCCCATTCACGGGTGATGCTGCACCAGCCTTGGGGAGGTGTGGGTGGACAGGCGTCAGATGTCGAGATCCACGCAAGGGAGATCATGAGTTGGCGTAGCCGTCTCAATCAGATTCTCGTCAATTGCACCGGAAAGAATCTGGAGACCATCGAACATGTCACCGAGCGAGATTACTTCCTCTCGGCAGACGAAGCCCGTGATTTTGGGTTAATCGATGAGATACTCAAGACAGCGCACGACGCCACCGACTCCTCATCTGCGTGACGGACGGCTGAAGATCCTCAGACGGCAGCCTCTGCCAGCAACGATCCGTCAGAGGCAATCCGTCAGGGGCAATCCGTCAGGGGCAATCCGTCAGGGGCAATCCATCAGGGGCAATCCATCAGGGGCAATTGGACCGTTTACTCAAAAACACTCTGATTGCGGCCAGCCTCCTTCGCCTGATACAACCTCTTGTCTGAGATGGCCACCAGTTGCTCAGGCTCGGCTGCGTCATCAAGGGGGTATGAGGCAACGCCCACACTCACCGTAATCCGCAGCGACTTCGCGTCGATATCAAAACTGTGCTCAGCAATCGCCTCCCTGATCCTCTCGCAGAGGATGGCCGATCCAAGGCGATCTGTCTGCGGCAGCATCACGGCGAATTCTTCTCCGCCATAGCGAACAAGTACGTCCTCCTTGCGCATCTGCTTGCGGATGATGCTCGCCGTTTCCTGCAATACGCGATCCCCCGCCAGGTGTCCGTGGGCATCGTTGACGAGCTTAAAGTGGTCTATGTCGAGAAGGCCAATAGAGAAAGGCATCTCATAGCGAGCCGCTTCTCCCAAGCGCGCACCGAGCTGTTCATCGAGATAGCGTCGATTATGAACACCCGTAAGTTCGTCGATGACGGCTTCGGCTCGCAGTTGGTCAATCCGCTCTTTCAAGCGCAAGAGCACGCCAATCCTCGCCGCAAGGACGTCTGCTTCGATGGGATCAATCAGCAAATGATCGATCGCCCCTGCATTCAGCAGGGGAACCCAATCCACGGACTCGGTTGCCTCGCTCATCACGACAACGGGCGTGTCGATCGCACTGGCGCGATCAACATATCGTCCGAGCTCTGATCCCTCGCTGGTCGTGAGTCGGTGGTCGTAGAGCACCAAATCGCAGCGCTCATCGCCACTTTCTAGGTGCTCAAAACCACCATCCACATCCGTGGAGCGTACCAGGTCGTACATCTCGTCAGGCAGCGCCTTTCGAATCTCGTCCGCGACGTTTTCGTCCGCGCTTACGATCAGAATTCGACTCATTCTGTTCCTCTATGCTCCATCACGTGCGGCGCCAGATAGCGCAGGTCGTTGGTTGGACTCACCAATAACATCAGACGATCAAGCCCAAGTGCTACGCCAGCTGCGTCGGGCATTCCCCTGGCGAGACCACGGAGAAACGACTCATCCACTGGCAGCAGCGAGCCCTGTCGATTGTGCCGACGCAGTCGTTCCGTGCGAAAGCGTCGTCGTTGTTCACGGGGGTCAGTGAGCTCCGAAAATCCATTCGAAAGTTCAAGCCCTCCGGCGTATGATTCCACTCGTTCCGCCACAGATGGATTGCTCCGGCTCAGTCGGGACAGAGCAGCCATCGGCGCCGGCCAATCGAGAAGGTGCACACCTCGGCCCGTGCGCGCCAGCGACGGCTCGACCCTTTCGATTAGAATCTTGTAAAAGGCCGTCTCCCAGTCGTCCTCAGGATTGATGGAGGACATCCCGGCTGCCACAGCCGCCGCATGCAGCCCTGTCGCGTCATCAGGAGGTGGCAGGTGAATGCCGGCGAACTCAGCCATTGCATCAGCGATTGTCCATTGGGGCCAGGGCGGTGTCAGATCGACACTCACTCCATGCGGATCCTGGACCGTCAGATGCCCTGAGTATGTGGACGCAACATGTGCCACCAATTGCTCGACATCGGTGGCAATCTGCTGATAGTCTGCGTCCCGTCTATACCACTCCACCATCGTGAATTCCTCTCGATGGTGCGGCGAGTGCTCTCCCCCTCGAAAACAGCGGCAGATCTGGTAAATGCGAGACTCGCCATCGCAGAGTAGCCGCTTCATATGATGCTCTGGAGACGAAATCAACCATCCACTGGTGCCCGTCGGTCCCCTTACTTGCAGTGGATCGAGGGTCGCTTCAGACCCCGGCGCCGCAACCAGCAATGGCGTGTCCACCTCGAGAAAATCCTGCCGGACGAAGAAATCTCGAATGGCGTGAACAACCGTCGAGCGAAGCCGTCTGGCCGTGGCCCGTGAACTGCTCGAGGAGTCGACTTTCGGCGGATCAACCATTGACGTCTTGAGCGAAATGCAAAATGATCGCCCTCTCGACAGGATTCTCGACAGGGCGACCAGAAATTTCTAAAACGACGAGTAGGAACACAAGCGACGTCGGTGGGCTCAGGCGCGCTTGCGTTTGTGTACAAAGGTGGGTGGTCCCTTCGCCGCGATGAAGTCTCGCGTGATCACGCATTCCTTCACGTCATCTTTTGAAGGCAATTCGAACATAATCTCGAACATGGCTGTTTCGAGAACCGCTCGCAGTCCGCGCGCCCCCATTGATTTTTCCTGCGTCAGTTCCACAACCTTGCGCAGGGCGTCCTCTTCGAAGCGCAACGACAACCCATCCATCTCAAAGAGCTTCTGATACTGGCGGATCAGGGCATTCTTGGGTCTCTCGAGAATATCAAGCAGGGCGTCATCACTCAGAGGATGCAGCGAACTCACCACGGGCAATCGTCCGATTAGCTCGGGAATCAGCCCATACTGAATCAGATCCTCTGGCTCGACCTTCGCCAACAATTGACCCACATCCGCTTCCCTCTTGTCGCCTCCGACTGCGCCAAAACCGATCGCTCTGCGTCCGGTTCGTGCGGCGATCACCTTATCGAGACCATCGAAGGCCCCACCACAGATGAACAGAATATTTCGTGTATTGATCTGCACGAGAGGTTGCTCTGGATGTTTGCGCCCACCCTTCGGTGGTACACCCGACACGGTGCCCTCAAGAATCTTCAAGAGCTCTTGTTGGACACCCTCACCAGAGACATCTCGAGTGATGGAGGGATTGCCAGACTTACGGGCGATCTTATCGACTTCGTCAATGAAGAGAATGCCTCTCTCAGCCTGGGCAACATCGTAATCAGCGGCCTGCAAGATCCGCACGAGGATGTTTTCGACATCTTCGCCGACGTATCCAGCTTCCGTCAGAACCGTGGCGTCGACGATGGCAAAAGGAACCTGAAGAATCCGCGCCATGGTTTCGGCCAACAAGGTTTTACCCGTCCCCGTCGGGCCAAGCAGGAGAATATTGCTCTTCGTGAGCTCTACATCTGATGCCCCGGAGTGCACACGTTTGTAGTGGTTGTATACCGCTACGGACAGGGCCTTCTTGGCGCGCTCCTGCCCAATAATGTGCTCGTCAAGTTGCTCTTTGATCTGTGCGGGTTTTGGCAGCGGATTGCCATTGAGGTTCGGCTCTTGCTTGGTCTCTTCTTCAAGAACCTCATTGCAAAGTGCGACACATTCGTTGCAGATGTGTACAGATGGGCCCGTGATGATCTTCTCAACCTGGCCTACCCCCTTGCCGCAGAACGAGCAACTGACCGTATTGCGTGGTTTCTTCAGCATTGGTCAGCCATTCGTGACTTCGTCTCCATTGGCGGCAACGTCAGCCGGAGGTTCCGTAGCAGCCGCTTCGGCACCCGAGAATGTCGTTGGCTCGATTGTCTGTGATGATGGTGTCTGTGATGATGAATTCGCCTCAAACGAGGCGGCATTCGACGTATCGCTGTCCATCTGTGACGTGGCATCCTGCGTGTGTGATGGCTGCGTCGTCGATGACTCGGGCGTGGCTGAAGCGGCTGCCATTTCCTTCTGCGCCGCAACCACTTGCTCGGTGGACAACTCGCCCGCCCCATCAGCAGCGGTCACGTCCCCCTCTGCTTGTTCGCCATCAGGCTTCATGACATTGATCGCCTGAAAGCCCTTGGCTGTCTTGGTTACCATAAATTCAACGGGATCTCCCTGCGAAAGGGAACGGTCCCAGGAGGATATGTCTCGCCAGTGGACGAAGACATCCGTGTTCGCATCGGTGGAGATGAATCCGTAGCCCTTGTCATTATTGAACCACTTTACCGCACCGCGAATCCAGGTGTTTTCGGCCAAACCTGCACCATCACTCGGTGCAGTGGATGTCTCCTCACCGGACCGCTTCTCAGCCTCAGCCGGTGCGGGCCCAGATTCCTCGTCAGGCCCTCCCCCTGCCTCGATCTTCAGAACCTGTGCTCGGATCTGTTTGGCAATATCTGCGTCCGCGTCGGCAAGCATCTCGATACCGACGATGAGTCCGATGGAATAGCTACTGTCTTTCCCGTGGAGTTGGCGAGCTTGTACGATTCGATCGGCGACGGTTTCGATCGTCGCCTGATTGATCTGCAGCGAAGCCAAATGACTCCTCCTCACAAGAAGCGCGTGTCAGCGTAGAACGTCAGAGAAATTTACAACAAACTGTGGTATTGAGGTAGCTTCGCCGCCTCACATTGTCAACGGCTGCCAGCAGAGACGGGTGGTCCAGTCCGTGACTGATGAAGAGATGACTGTTGCAGGCGACCAAAGGTGGTCTGTCACAGTCCTCTGACTCAGCTCACAGAGTACCCCCTGATACCATTATAGATGGTCTGTGTGCTCACCTTGAGGATACCAGTTGCGGGAACGGCGACAAGCATTCCCACGATCCCCCACAGGTCGCTGCCAATCATGACGACGACGAGAATAACCAACGGATGCAGATCGACACTCTTGGCGATCACGATCGGCTGAATGAGGACATTGTCGACAATCTGAATGATGGCGAAGACGATGACCACCTTTGTCACCATCGACATGCCGCCAAGTGTGGCCAAGGCGACGACGGTCGCTGCGGCGATGCCGATGATCGGGCCGAGATATGGGATCATGTTGGATAGACCCGCCAACACACCGATCGGCCATGCATAGGGCATGCCAATCAGCATCAGACCGACGCCGGCAAGAATCGCGACGACGGAGACCGCCAGTATCTGACCACGGATGTAGCCACCGATCGAATTGTTGATCGAATGCAATAGATTCAATGTCATCTCGAAATAGCCATTGGGGACCATTTCGATCATCCCATGCGTAATCCAACGGCCTTCGCGCAAGAAGAAAAACGCGACGAAGGGCACAATGACGATGAGCATGATGCCTGAGAACAAACCGCCAACCAACTCTGTCGTACGCCCTAGCAACACATTGATCAGACGTGAGCCGTGTGTCTGAATCAGGGTAGCCAGGTCGGTATCCTGACCGATGATGGGCTGGATGTGCGGCTCGATGTCCTTGGCCAGGATCGTGATCTTGGTGAGCACATTTGGCCCAGCAGAGCCAAAGTCGAGGCCTGATATACTGAAGCCCATATCACCCCAATCATTCTCCTTGTTACGATCGAGGTCCCAAAAATCGGGACTGCGCCAACCCCGCTCCTGTGAGCGTTTGACATTCCAGAATTGAATCCAACCATCGTCGGCCTCTGAATTGCCACGCAAGGGGATCTTGTAGGTAATTTTTCCCGTGCGCTCTTCCCTGATCTTGAGGTTGCCCGCAAAGGACGCCAATTGAGAGGGCGAAAAGCGAATACGAACGGTCTGCTCGCTGCCTGGCTCGATGATGATCTGTTCATCGATGCGTGGCTCGGTGATGGCAAAGGGATTCTCAGATATCCCCAGACCAGCTCCCACAGCTTCTAATTCCACAATCATGGGCCGTGAACTGCCACCGTTGCGAATCACAAACTCGCGTTCCGTCGATTCTTCGCGTAGAAATTCGACAGACAGATCCACCATCTCCTGGGCGAGCCGCTTCCCTGCTGTCACCACCCCAAGAGTGATGCAGAGAAATCCACCGGCAAAAATCAGTAGAATACTGGCTGTGCGTCTAAGGCCTCGTCCTTCCATCCGATCGACGAGGGGCGTCATCACATAGGCGAGGATGAAGGCGAGAATGAAAGGCGCCAAAATCCCGCGGACGGCATAGATGAACCATAGTCCGGCGACGATGCCAATGATGCCGAGGAGAATCCTCAGGCGCTGTCCGATTAATCCGTCCACTGAATCCTATGTCGCCGGAAGGGCGGCCTCTTGTGCGTCGGCTTTGGCGGCGTCCGCTTCTGCCTTCGCCGCAGCCACCTCTTCTTCGATCCTGCGCGACCGATCGCGAGCGTCCTTCAGAAGACGGTTCGTCTGTCGCAGTCTGACCGAGATCATATGCGATAGGCGCATGACGATCTTCAGGCCGAGCCGGGGGTTACGTTCGATCAGTTCCAGCAGATCAGGTCGAAAGAACCCTACGGCACGCGTCGTCGAGCGTGTGATAGCGGAAGCCGTACGTGGCGACTCATCGAGAAGAACCTGGTCGCCGAAGAAGTCCCCCTGACCGAACACAGCCAGCTCAATCTGTTCGTCATCTGCGCTCTGTTGAACGATGGAGACCTCTCCAGACAGGATGACATACATCCCCACGCCGACGTCACCTTCCCGGACAATCGCCTCCCCCTCGCTATAGGTCCGGCGATGCAGAATTCCTCGCACACGCTCGAACTCACGCCGGCCAAGATCTTGGAAAATTGGCACGTTGCTCAGGATCTCGTATAGCTCGTCTTCCTGCTCGCTTCTGCGACGGAAGAGATTGCTCCAGAATGGGTCGCTCGCCATAGTTGATTCGTTTCGGTATCGCCGGGTTTGCAGCAGCTGACACTGCCACAGCAGGTGGACGTTGCTATAGATAACGAAAAGACGCCCTCTCCTGCCAGAGGAGAGGGCGTCGTTTCCACAAAAATGTCCGTGCGATCAGCCTGCGAGGACTTTGTCGAGCTTTTCGGTGATCTGCGTCTTGGGAACAGCACCGATCACTTGGTCTGCCACTTTGCCGTCCTTGAAGATCAGCAGCGTCGGAATACTACGAATGCCGTACTCGCCTGCCGTCTTTTGCGCAGCGTCCACGTCCAGTTTCGCCACTTTGGCCCGACCATCGTATTCAGAAACCAACTCCTCAACGATGGGGGCGACCATGCGGCATGGGCCACACCAAGAGGCCCAGAAGTCGACGAGAACAGGTTGATCAGACTTCACGACTTCAGCGTCGAAATTGTCATCGGTGAGAGTGATGGGGTCGGACATAGGAACTTCTCCTAGGAAAGGGCCACGCAGGCAAAGACCCCCCTGGGGTTGGCCAACGGGTCACCACACTGTGATAGCTCAGAGATTAGTACAGCTCAGATATTGATATGGCTCAAAGGATGATACAGCTCAGAATTGTAAATTGAGCAATTTCATGCACTTATGAAGGACGGGCGAATATACTCTGGGGCCCGACCATCGTCAACCCCTACCCCTCATATTGTGGTCGTCGCGCCGGGCCGCCCCAAGAGCTGGGCCAGACACAGGTCCATGACGACGTGCGGTCTGTTCCTCCCACGCCCCCCCCCTTTGATCAGATCGTCGGCCTGGCGAAGAGCACTAAGTCCCCGCCAGAGGGAAGCGGGTGTCAGTTGCCGCGCCTGCGTTCGATAAGGAGCCAGAAAGAAGGGGGAAATCCCGAGGGCACGAGCCATTTCATCTCGAGGCAAGCGTTGCTGCTCCAGCTGTTGTGTACGCAGCAACAACTGCAAATGCCGCGACAACATGGGCAGGATTCGCGCCGGCTCCTCCCCTTGCTCGAGAAGATCGTGCAGTAATCGTTGCGCTCGCGGCGCATCTGAGCTTCCCACGGCGTCTGTGAAATCAAAGATGCTTGTATTGCGTCCACTTCCACTCGTCTCATTCACGTGACGGGATTCGATCAGGTTCCCCTCTCCCGCATAAATCGACAGCTTGTCCAATTCGTGAGCGATTTCCTGTAATTGCCTGGGGCCCATGTACATACCCAGAAGATCGATCGCCTCTGGTTGAATCTCCATGCCCTTGTCCTTCGCAATTCCACCGATCGCCTGTGGGAGCTTGTCGTCGTAAGGCACCTTGAACTCGACAGCCTGGCCCTTGCTGGCGAGCTGCGCGAATAGTTTTCGTCGCATGTCAATCTTTGCTCCCACCATCAGCAGCAAGGATGTTTCCGCTCCTTGCTCTACGACAGGCTCCAAGGCCTTCGTGTGCGCCGGCGACAGTTTGTCGATCCCCTTCAGGACGACGAGGCGCTGTGTCGCCATCATGGGATAGGAGAAATAGACATCAAGAAAGCGCTGTGGATCGAGAGCATCTGCGTGGAACGTATCGACGTTAAATTCTGCTGCCACAGCAGGCGTCAGGCGCTCAAGCAGCCAATGATAGAGTTGCCGTCGCCCATACTCCTCGTCGCCATGGAGCAGATAGAATGGCGCTGGTGCGTCCTCCTCGTCGAAGGAACGTCGTACATCTTCAGGCGTGGACTTTCGGCGTGCCCGAGACTTTTTCACAGCCTTCGCGCTCACTTAGTCTCCTTGTCTTGGTCGAGTTCCTCAAAATCTGCATCTTCCACTGGCGTGGCCTTACGTCGCCACCGAGAGCTACCAGATGAAATGTGCTTGGAGGACGACGTCAGAGACTTAATCAGCCTGTAGCCGAAGGTGCACAGGGTCGCCAGGAGTATCAGTTTTAGCATCGTCTCGCCAACCTACGCGGGGCGACCAATAGCGTCAATCCAGTCCCGCTCTTCGATTATTTGCTGAATCTTTCACGGACACTCAACACGAGGCTTGACCCATGGATCTGCAGCAGTTGCGCCGGCAATTCCCTGTCACCGACCACTGGACCTATCTAAATCACGCCGCCGTAGCACCGATCTCGCTGCCCGTCCAGCGTGCCATGGAACACCATCTTCGTGATGTCGCCGAACATGGCTTGGCACACATCACCGATTGGCATGCACTCTATGCTGATGCTCGGCGTAGTGTGGGACGATTGATCGGTGCACGTAGCGACGAAATCGCCTTCCTCAAGAACACGACAGATGGCCTGATCGCTGTCGCTCTTGGTGTTCAGTGGCGACCGGGAGACAGTGTGGTGGTAGCTGAACGCGAGTTTCCAGCCAATGTCTACCCCTGGCTGGGGCTTGCAGACAAAGGTGTGAGCATCCGCAAGGTAGCAGAGCGCAATGGAAGATTGCTTGTAGAGGATTTCGCCGACGCCATCGATTCACACACACGTGTTCTCACGGTGAGCTCTGTTGAATTCTTCAGTGGTTTTCGCAACGATCTGGCTGCCCTTGGGCGACTGTGCCGTGAAAGAGATATTCTCTTCGTCGTCGATGGGATTCAGAGCGTGGGCGCCCTGCACATAGATGTAGAAAAAATGGGGATTGACTGTCTGGCAGCAGACGCCCATAAATGGCTGATGGGCCCCGAAGGATGTGCCATCTTCTTCTGTTCTGGTCGCGCCATGCGGCACGTCCATCCTGCTGCCATCGGATGGGCGAGTGTGCAGACGTCGCATGACTTTCTCGACTATGACACGGCACTTCATCAGGATGCGAGACGGTTTGAAACGGGGACACAGAATACAGTCGGCATTGCCGGTACGAAGGCGGCTGTTGATCTGCTGCTTGAGCTGGGCATGGACACGGTCGAGGCAAGAATCCTCTCCCTCACAGACAGACTCGTCCAGGGCCTGACACCAGCGGGTTATGAAGTGCTCAGTTCTCGGCTGCCGGACGAAAAATCGGGCATTGTCACTTGTCGCCGACCCGAATCAGAATCGTCAACACAGATCGCGGCGCGCCTGCATGAGGCGGGGGTCATGATCACGGATCGTGGTGGGTGGCTTCGTCTGTCGCCACACGTGTACAACACGGAGGAAGAGATCGATCAAGCGCTGGCACTCATGGACTGCTAGCGACTACGACGTTGCTTGGCTCGTCGACGCCCCGGATGCTTGCGCTTGCCCTTTCCGGCGTGGTCACTGCGTAGTCGTTTCTCTTTCAGTGGCTCGCTGACAGCGGACAGCATCAATAGATCCATTTGTCGTGCTTCGAGATCAACGCGAACGATCTTAACTCGTGCGACGGTGCCTAAACGAATGGTGACACCCGTCTGCGGGCAGAGCAGACGCAGACGGTGTTCATCGAATTCGTAGTAGTCGTCCAATAGTCGAAGAGGACAGAACCCCTCGACGAACAGTTCATCGAGTTCAACAAAGAATCCACTGCCGATGACACCGCAGACCTTGCCATCGAATTCTTCGCCAACATGTGGCTGCATGTAGCGCAATTGCTTGAGTCGCAACAGCTGGCGTTCGGCATCAACGGCACGACGCTCGGCGTGCGTCGTCCACTCAGCCAGCCAGTCTGTATCTTGCGTGGCGGTGGGCTCCTCTCCTGACAAGGTCGCCTTCAATAGACGATGGACGTGCAGATCAGGATAGCGGCGAATCGGTGAGGTGAAGTGCAGATACGCCTCCGATGCCAGACCAAAGTGCTCAGTCGCCTCCGTCGAATAGCTGGCTCGCATCATGGAACGCAAAACAAGCTGCCCTACCAATGGCGCCTCCTTGCGACCCTCGAAATGCATGAGAATCGACTGCAGGTCCCTGCTGCGAACTTTCCGTCCAGGGGGCAGGCGCTGACCGAGAGAACTCACAACCTGGCGAACCAGTTCCAGCTTGTCTGGATCGGGAGGGTCGTGAACGCGATACAAGGCATCAAGATCTGCATCCAGCATCTGCGCTGCGACCGCCTCGTTGGCAGCTAACATGAACTCTTCTACCAGGCGATGACTTGAGAGTCGCTCATGCCGTCCAACGCCGGTAGGCAAACCATCTTCGCCCACGTCGACCTTGGACTCCGGAACATCAAAATCCAGTGCACCCCGTTCGATTCGACGCGCCCTCAGTCGCAAGCTGAGAGCAGACATTTCCAGGAGGAGTTCCTCGAAAGCAGCCACAGCACCACGAACCGGCTCACCGTCGATGACCGTCTGTACTTGTTCGTAGGTCAGCCGCGCCGCAGAGCGGATCACACTGACGGCACCGTCCGTAGCCACGATCCGTCCGGCGCCATCAATATCGAGAAAAATGGATACGGCGAGACGATCCTCATGTGGTTTCAGAGAACAAGCTTCTGCTGCCAATTCAGGTGGCAGCATATGGATCACCTGATCGCACAGATAGACTGACGTCCCACGCAATCGCGCGTCTGCATCGATGACACTTCCGGGCGTGACGTAATGACTGACATCCGCGATGTGGACACCGAGGCGCTGATCTCCCGAGGGCAGTAGCTCCAATGAAACCGCGTCGTCAAAATCCTGGGCCGATGAAGGGTCGATGGTCACACACTCGAGGTCGCGAAGATCTCGCCGTCCCTTCGTCAGGTCCGCGGGCTGGGCGTCGATCAGGTCCCGGGCTTCTGCCACGGCATCGGGATTGGCCTGCAATGGCAGTTCGTGTCGGGCTGCCACGACCAGCCAATCAAAGCGGGGATCATCGGCGGCCCCTAGAACCTGCTCAATCTCGCAGAAACGGCGTGGAGCCGCTCCTGCGGGCACCTCCTCTACAGCGACCATCACCAGATCGCCATTGTCCACTGCCGCTGCCGCTGCCGGCGGGCTCGACACAGAAACAACCGTCTTCTGTTCGTCGTGAAGAACAACGATGCCATGACCACCCCGCACGCGGTAGGTCCCAAGAGCTTGTCGTTTAGGTAGATCTCTTATGGAGACGACCCGTCCTCGTGGTGCGGGAATCGCGCCGCCATGGACGCCAAGCATCTCTACTTCGACCCAGTCTCCATCGACAGCGGCGCCGATATCCTCCTCGGCGACGAGAATATCCGGATCCCGACCGGCACGATGGACAAAAGCGATTCCACGGGGGTGGATCTTCAGTCTGCCCCATAGACGCTTCAGCGTCGCAGGATGAACAAATCGTCGACGGTGCAACCGCACGACGGTACCCTCTTGCTCGAGTTGACGCATGAACAGACGAAACTGCTGGTACTCGTCTGCTGTGACATCGAATACGCGCGAAAGCTCTTTGATCTTCGCCGGCTGATAAGCGTCATCTAGCAAATGATCGAGTATATCCTGGCGTTCTGGCAGCATCTTGTTTGAACGGCCGTGCTTTCACTTGAGGAGTAGAAATGAGACGGGCAGGCCGGCACATTAGATGCCGGGCTGCCCGTCTCTTCATCTGCCCTGGTACGGGCAGTTTTTGCAGGTCTGTGTTACTCGTCGCCCGGCCAGGTTAGAGGAAACTCAGCGACTCGTTCCTCTTCTGCCCAACGCTTCCCCAGCGTATTGATATGGATAATCACAACACCCCGGATCGCTTGAATCTGCTTGAGAGCGCTGATCGGGAATGTAGGGAAATCGGGCTGAACGATCTTCTTGAGGGCGTGCTCGAGGGTCCGTTTGACCTTGTTGTGGCCAGCGATGAGCCGCTTGTCTTTGCCTAATTGGATTGTGGTCAAGTCTGCCAGATACGCTTTGATCACATCGCTAGTACCGGCAGCCAAAGCGACCTGGTCGGCCTTGAGGGCGACTTCCATCTGCAGCAACTGTTCGTGATAGGGATCCATGGCACGATAGGCTTCTACATACGGGCCCAATTCGTCGACTCGTTCGCCGCATCCAAACACGGCAATTCCTCCCAAACCCACCATACACCACAAGACCATCATTCTCATCGTGTGTCTGTTCACGTTCGTCTCCTCCAATGTCGGATCGAGATCCGACCGCGACGATCTACCGCGGTCAGGAAGGGTCTGGTTTATCGGTTCTCTCAAGAAAACTAGCCTGCCGCCGTCGATAAAGTGTGCCATTGAGTTCGCCGCCCAACAACAAAAAAAACGCGACAAGATAGGCCGACAACAGCAGGACTATAACACCCCAAAGAACTCCATAGACGACGCTGTAGTAGCCGAAGAATTTAACGTAGAACCCAAAACCCCCGGCAATCAGCGTCCACAAGACCAGAAACAGGAGGCTGCCGGGGAGCACGTCAAGCCATCGCAGTGGTGTATCAGGTGCGATTCGATACACGGTGGCCGCCACAACCAAGGTCCCCGTGACCCCTGCAGTGTGTCGTACAAGAGAGCTCAGCGACGGCAGCTCCAGCGACAGGGCCCAATGGCTGGCCAACCAGCGGTCAAACTGAGCCGAGAACACGCTCAGGTTGAACAGGACGACGAGGGCGAGACCGAAACCAACGATGAGAATGACCGACAGAGACCGCCGCAGAAAGATCGTACGTCTTTCCTTGGTCCCGTAGGCGCGGTTCAGTGCGGCCATCGTCGTAGACAGACTCGCCGAAGCAGGCCAGAGCACACCAAGAATCCCTACAAATAACAAGCTCTGTGACGAGTTGCTTGCATGCTGCAGGTTTGTTTCGACAACGCCTATCAATGGTTCAGGTACGACAACGCCCATATCATGGAGCAACGTCGTAAAGGCCTCTACTGGAACGTCAAAAACACCGAACAACGCAGTGAGTACGAGAATCCCTGGGAACACGGCAAAGACGAAGTCGAATGCCATCGCCGCTGCAGCATCGCCGATATCATGGTCGTAGGCGGATCTGACAGTCCGGCCAGCGATTCTACCGAATCGCTCCCAAACGGCATGGGCCTGTTCGTCAGCGGCGGGAATGGCGATTCACCATGGGTGACAGATGACTCAACCGAGAATCTTCGCCCGCAAGCCTTCCAGAAGTTTCAGGGCCGAAGCAATGTCACCCGCCTGATCTGGGGAGTACTCTCGTTCGATGGTGAGGGGGCCCTCGTATCCGAGGTCGTTGAGTTTTCTGAGGAAAGCCTCAATGTTCACATCACCCGTACCCAAAGGTGCATCCTCATACCAAGGTTGGTCTGCACGCCTCGTTTCACTGGCATCTTTGCAGTGCACGCTTCGAACATGGGCGCCTACTCTGTCGAGTGCCTCAAGAGGATCGCCCGCACCATAGAGAATCATATTGGCAGGGTCGAAATTGACCTTTAGCTCATCACGACCAACGGCTTCAATAAATGTCAGCAGTTCGTCCGCCGTCTCCTGCCCCGTCTCGAGATGAAAGAACTGTCCCTGATTCCGGCAGTGATCGCACACGGCGCGTGTGACCTCAACCAGTTGCTGGAAAGCTGCGTCCTGCGGCTCCCCCGGTACGAAACCCAGGTGCATGCCAATGGCATCCACTCCCAGGGCAGCTGCAAAGTCGGCGATCTCGAGGGTTTCCTTCAACCGCGCCTCACGCGTGCCTTCGGGGACGAGTCCCACGGTCTGCACGACATGCTCTACGGTCTGATAGTCGTCTTCCGGAAAGCCGATGAAGACCACACTGATCTGAATGCCAGCAGCAGCGAACTCGGCCTTGATTTGGGCACAGTCTTCCGCTGTTCGCAAGGCAGCAGACGGAGCCGACAACTGTACGGTTGGTACGCCCAGTTTCTGTACCGACTCAATCCCTGCCCCCAGACCACCGTCAATCGAGGCGAAGATGCCGGTTGGCCAGATCTGCATGTATAGTTGTTCCTCGCTCTAAAAGTGAATCTCAAAAACGCGTGATATTGTGGATCTCCGCCGTGTTGCCGCCTTTTTCCTTGGCCCGATAGAGGGTGCGTAACAAGGCAGCGTAGACAGCATTCATCACATCTTTGTCGGAGGAAGTGATCTTCTGTTCGACAGTGACAGCTCCCAGACTTGAAGACATGGGCATTGCCGTCTCTTCGACTCGCACACTGCTGCCACCCAAGGCACGGCGCATCTCACTGATACGCTGGCGGGCGGCATTGCCGTCCATGCGACCGGTGAGGACGAAGGTTGCCCCATCCATCCTGTAGAGTTCTTCCCCCTCGCCGCAGAATTTCCGTAGCCCTTTTGCAGAGGCCTTGAGCATGCGATCACCCATCATCCAACCATGTTCGAGGTTTACCTTTGCCACCTGATCAAGACCAATGGCAATACACGTAAATGGCCCGCCATCGGGGAAGGCTTTGATGATCTTAGGCATCTGGATACTGAGCAGGGCGACTCGATTCGGCAGGCCAGTGAGTGCGTCACGACCAATCAATTGCCGCCATTTGGTATTGTCCGTCTCCAGATCCTCGAGGCGTTGTTTCAAATCCGTGACCTGTTCGGTCAGGACACTGATCTGCCTGGTCGCCTTATCACGCTCGGACACACTACGATCATCTTCAGGCGCCTGTTGAGCTGGCTTGGTTTCGGCCCGTTTGACCTTAGGCTTGGCATCTTTGCCATTGCTCGTGGTCTTCTCCGCCTTGGGAGCCTTCTTCTTCGGCTTCGCCGCACCTTTGGCAGACTTGGCAGGCGCCGAATCACCATTCTCAGTTGCGGCATCGTCGCCATCGTCGCCACCACGCTCGTTATGCAGGGCGCGTAGCTCACGGCCACGTTCTCCTGCTTTTTCAAGCATTTCTTTGGCGCGATTCACAGCGCCACCAACAATACTCTTGTCAGAAATGATACTCAGGCACTGTTGAATCGTCCCACTGAAGAAGGTTGACGCCTTCTTATAGTCGATCTCGTTGCTCGTGAGCTCGTACAGGCGGAAGCCGATCTCAGCCAGTAGCAGCCGAAGTCGAAGCTCATCCTCTGCTTTGGCCTCCTTCAGCAGCTCGTAATTGCGTTCGAAGTAGGTGCGACTCAGCTGCAGCGCTTCGATCTCATCACTCACGACGGTGGGCTCCGCCGGATAGTCATCGTGCGCTGGAATGTCTCGCTTGAAACCCTTCCTGCATTTACGCAGACTCGCCGCTATCTGCTCAGCGTCGGCTTCTGGGTAGAATTTCTCACGGTCTCGATAAGACCAGGCAATGCGCAGGTAGTATCGCGCAATGGGACCCGCTGCGAGTTTACTGCGTGAACACTGAGCGAGAATCCCCAGATGGAGCTCAGCCAGCGTTTTCAACAGCTCGTCGGAATCTGCCAGACGCTTCAGTAGAGACTGGGCGGCTCCCTTGCCAGTTGACGCGCCATCTTTGTATGCCTGAATCGCGGGCTCGCCGAAGTCTCGTCGATACAGATCCGGCGACTTGCCGGCCTGGCGATAGTCAGCGTCGTCGAGTTCACCCGTGAACCCACAGGTGCTGCAGGCACCCATGAAAAATTTTAGAGGATCGACCGAGTCAAACCCGACGGCCTTCCACTTGTAGCTGAGAGGATGGCCGTCTCCCTCTATTTTCGCTGCTTGGGCCATATCACGCTTCAGCCGATGGTACTCGTTCTCCGCTCCACAAACAGGGCACGGGATCGTGTACTTCCGACAGATCTGGACCAGTTCTTCATCGCTGAGCATGGGAACTCTGAACCACGGAGAGGAGAATGAGAACGGTAGATGAGAAAGGTAGAATTACACCCTTCGGGCAGGCCTAGAAAGGTAGCAGTCGTGACATGCAGATTCAAACGTGATATCGAGATAGGTGCAAAAAAGAGGGGTGACACAAGTCGCGTCACCCCTCTGAACATTTATGTAGGTCATAGCACGCGACCCATCCGAAAGGTTGCTTAGCCTAGGTCCTCACCACCCTCTTCGGTGCCATCGCTCTGCGCAGATGCCAACACAGCACGTACACGCTTGCGGAAAACGTTGATTCGGTCTTCCACCTCCTCGATCGAGCGTAGCAACTCCTCCTCCACAGCTTGGGCAGACACAGTCGACTTCCCCTCGTTACGGTAGTTGGTTACACGTCGAGCAACCGCAAAGGGTTACCGACGCGTCGAAACACATAGCCACACCATTGGTGCGACCATCGTATGACGTAGCAGTCGTCAAAGACGACCACATAGGGAGAGACTGCTTTAGCCACTGATGGGGTCAGTGGGTGAATCATCAAACGCCGGGGACGGCGTATACGGCAAACACCACTAAAGGTCTGACTACTTGGTACTAGGCCCGACTGTAGGTGCGCAGCTGATCGCAACGGCTGGGATGCCGCAGACGATGCAGGGCCTTCTCCTTGATCTGTCGAACCCGCTCACGGGTCAAACCGTAGCGACTTCCGATCTGGTCCAGCGTCATCGGCTCTTCACCGTCCAAACCGAAATACAATTTCAGAATTTCCGCTTCGCGACTGACCAGATCTTCAAGAACTGTATCGATCTGTCCTCGCAAGCATCCCTTCATCACTGTGATCTCTGCCGACTCCTGTCGATCGTCAGGCAAGACATCCAGAAGAGAATGGTCTTCTTCATCACGAAACGTTGCATCTAAAGAGCGAACAGAACGACCGCAGAGCATCGTCTCTTTCACTTCTTCCACAGACACTTCCAGGGCCGCGGCGATCTCTTCTGGCGGTGGATCATCGGCTCGTTGTTGACGCAGTCGCCGGGATGCCTTCGAGATCTTGTAGAGCAGGCCCACTTTGTTCAGCGGCAATCTGACAGTTCTGGATTGCTCTGCCAGGGTTTGCAGGATGGCCTGGCGAATCCACCACACGGCATAGGAGATAAATTTGAAGCCGCGATTCTCGTCGAAGCGCTCGGCAGCCGTAATCAGTCCCACATTGCCGGCACTGATCAAGTCGGCAAGAGGAACGCCGCGATTCTGATATTCCTTCCCCACGCTGACGACGAAGCGAAGATTGGCCTCGACTAGTTTGTTTCGAGCATCTTCGTCGCCCTGTTTGATCCGCTGCGCAAGTTCGACTTCCTGAGCGGAGGACAAGGGTTTTGAACTGGCGATCTCACCCAGGTAGGAACCAAGGGAGTCATCCATGTCCCAGAAGGAAGCTTTGGCTTGGGCGTCTGCCATCTGCTTTCGCCTCTTCTTCAGTGGCTGCGGGGTCTTCAATGCACCCAGCCGCCGGGCTTATGCACCACTGCAGGGTGGTCAAACATATGCGTGGTCGCGCTGACCTGTCAAGGCTCAGACCACCCTCCACATTGTCTATAACCGAAAGGAAACCAGCCACTTACCTCTACGCAAGTGCATCACGCTGAGCATCGTGGAGAGACTCGATTCCCCCTTGGGCGAGGTCCAGGAGTCGATCCGTCTGGCGTCGATCAAAGGGGGCCGCTTCTGCAGTTGCCTGGACTTCGATCAAGCCCCCCCCTGCCAACATCACAACATTCATATCCGTATCTGCTGAAGAATCCTCTGTATAGCATAGATCCAGCATTTCCACACCTTGGACGATACCGACACTGACTGCCGCCAAGGGCTGCTCGATCAAGGGAGATGCTGCGAGTTTTCCCTCTGCCAGCAACTGTCGGCAGGCTAACTGGAGAGCGACATACGCCCCAGTAATGGCGGCCGTTCGTGTCCCACCATCGGCCTGGATGACGTCGCAATCGATGTACAGGGTGCGCTCACCGACACGCTGCAGATCAACAGACGCGCGCAGGCTGCGACCGATAAGTCGCTGAATCTCGCGTGTGCGGCCATTGGGCTTGCTTGCCGAGCTTTCACGGGAGACGCGACGCGGAGACGATCCTGGGAGCATCCCATATTCAGCCGTCAACCAGCCCTTGCCAGTGCCGGCAAGAAAAGGGGGCACTCGATCTTCCACTGACACGGTGCATATCACGTGTGTCTCCCCCATGCGGATCAGTGCCGAACCAGGCGCAGTGCTGATAGCGCCTGTTTCGATTTGGACGGGACGTAGCTGGTCCACTTTTCGTCCGTCCGCACGGTCCTTTTCTACTGACATCCCTTGCTCCCCTTCAACTGATCATGAATTGGCGGTAGTCCTGGCCGTCCATCGGCACGACATAGCACATCTCCACCAACCGCGATAGCACTCTCCCATCCGATATGGCCTCGATTTCCTGCATCGACTGATTCGTTGTCACCACAGTGAAGTTTTCCTCGCCGTAGCGTGCATCGATCAGATCATAGAGCATTTCCGTCTCCCAATCCGTGCCCCGCTGAACCCCAAAGTCGTCGAGGACGAGATACGGAATCTTGCACAGCTCATCGAGAATCTGGTAGCTCCGTCCGTATTGCTCACTTTCCTGCGAGTAGGTGTCACGTATCTGCTGGAAAAATTTTCGGGACAAGCTGATAAGGCGTCCTGGGCGGGCTCTGTGCAAGAGCAATTCGTTCAGGATAATACAGCTGAGAAGTGTTTTCCCCGTCCCTGGTGGCCCATGCAAGAGGTAGCCACGAGGCGGGTCACGGTCATCGTCTACGAGGGCGGTCAGATACTGCAGGATAGGACTCACGCGGGAGGCGACGGCCAGGGATGTCCCATCTGGAGCGGAGGTATCGAAATCGTCTCGAAGCTTGTAGCGAAAGCGGGTTGGCACCTCAGCCAGTTTGAACAGCTCTTTGATGTGAGTGAGGCGGCGGCGTGGCGTCGCGCAATCACACCAACGCCGTTGGGATTGCTCATCCCAGTACATATGAGGCGGACGCCCTCCACACTGGCAATCTATGCAGGGGCAGATTTCGATGTGCCCAAAACGCCCGACTTCGATCTGCGAATTGTAAATGACACCGTGTCCGCCACATTGCAGGCATGGCACACGACGCGTTGAACTCGATCCGTCGTCGGCCATCACTCCGCTTCCCGTCTCTGATTTGCCAGCGCTCGATCAACGGCACGATCTGCATCGCGCTTGGCGATATCGTGACGGCGATCAAAGTGGCGTTTGCCTCGCGCAATCCCAACTTCAATTTTCGCGCGCCCTCGCCTGAAGTAGAGGCGCAGGGGCACTAGCGTAAGTCCTTTCTCTTCGATCTGACTCGTCAGGCGCTGCAATTCGCCTCGATGAAGCAGAAGCTTACGCGTACGCTCCGGGTCATGGTTGAAGCGATTGCCACCGGCGCAGTGTCCGATGTGAACACTGTATAGGAAGGCTTCGCCTCGATCGAGACGTGCATACCCCTCGCCAAGACTCGCCTTCCCCTCGCGTAGCGCTTTGACCTCTGTGCCCAGCAGGGCAAGCCCGGCCTCAACGGTGTCGATGATCTCGTAGTCGTGGCGGGCGCGACGATTCTGCGCAATCAACTTTGTACCGCCTGAATCCGTTGCTGATGTGTCGTTCTTGGCCATTGCCTGTCATGATCTCGCTGAACCGAATTTCGCTTTTCACAGCCCGTGCTACAGCCGACATCCCTTGTCAGCCAGACGAGCGAGACAACGCGATCTTGACGCTGTCCAGAGCGGTGGGTTATGTTCTTTCCTCGCAATTCGTGCCGATGTGGTGAAATTGGTAGACACGCCACGTTCAGGGCGTGGTGGGGGCAACCCCGTGGGGGTTCGAGTCCCTCCATCGGCACCATACTTTACAAAAAACGCCTGCATGCAAACCGGCCACCTCCAATTTCTGGGGGCGGCCGTTTCGCTTCCCATCTGTCACGTTTTCCCCAGTGGGGCCCCAGAACATAGGGAAGACGCTCCTGCCGGCAACCTGGCGGTCCATCCCCCCATTCACATTGCGAGGACGCAGAATGCTTCATCTATTGCACACGAGAATCCGCGTGGGTGACCTCGATCGCTCGATCGATTGGTATTGTAATCATCTTGGATTTGAACTGCAGAGCCGAACCGACAAGTCCCCTGCCGGCAACCACGTTGCCCACCTCGAGTTACCTGGGAATGCGCACACCCTCGAACTGACCTGGTCGCCTGACTACGATCTGAAGGTGCCCGAAGACTTGATGCATTTTGCGATCGGTGTGCCGGATCTGATCGACTTCTGCGACACACTCGAGAAGGCAGGTGTCGAAATCTGGCCTGGAGATTGGCGGGTGACTTTCCCTGAAGGGCGGAAGATGGCCTTCATCGACGACCCTGATGGCTACGAAGTTGAGCTTCTCGAGAAAAAAGACTGAATATTCCTCAAGACCGACGGGCTCTCGCCGATAAGCTTAGTATTACATAGCACTATATTCCCGCACGTGTCACACGTAAAGACAAGGAGGTCTTTATCAATGGCAGCGCGCAAGACAAAGCTCATTGGCATCGAAGACGCGGCTAGCTTGTTCGGTAAGTCGGTTCATCAGATGCGAGAATACAAGTCGAAGGGTCTGCTCAAAGTTGCCGACTGTCATGGCAACAAAGATCTATACGACATGGCTGAGGTGATACTCCTCAAACACCTCATCCACGAAATGCGGGTCACGGAAGGTCTGTCACTTTCACAGATTTCTCGGCGACTTGATCAGATGATGGGTCGTGCCGCCTGAGACAGGGCGACAGACCTGATGTAATACCCGGTACCAACGGATATACATAGACAAACGTTACACCGCGATACGCAGTTGACACTCTCGGTCGAGGCGGTTGGCTCCTCCCCTGATTGAGAGCTGTTTGAAGGCGAACGCAAATGATATACGAGATGAGCCCGTATTCCTGACGAGGAACACGGGCTCATCTCGTGTACAGTATTCTTACCAGGTTAGAGCAATATCATTTGCGCGCTCTGTCGCAAGCAGCATTTACCAGGCCCAACAGATGATCGAACAGGTCGGCTACCCAGGGTGGCAGGTGGGCGGTCCGATCAGAGTGGAAGACAGCGGCAAATCGTCGCCGCACTTGACTCACGGTCTGTTCATCGGATCGTGCATCCAAACCCAAAAGGTCCGCGGGCGCCATCTGCCGTAACTGATCCAATAGAGGCTGATTCGTTGCCGGTTGGCGGCGAACGGTCTCCCGGAGCCTCTGATCCAGTTTCACGTATTCGTCCTTGAGGCGTTGTAACTGGCTTGCAGCCTCACGCGCATCCCGCTCGAACTGAATGCGCTTGCTTCTCTCCTGACGAAGTTTGTCGCCATTGTCGCGCTCGTCCCGGAGCGTCTTGCGCAACCCTTTCGCCTCCTCCTCCAGGATTTCCAACCTCTCTACCGCTCGTTCGGCGCGTTCAGTCACGGCCTCGATTTCGCGTCGTAGGCGATCCTTCTGTTGCCGTTCGGACGCCAATTCCTGCTCGAGATGCTCCAACCCACTCTCTTGCTGAAGCGGATCAAGTTGCTCGAGAGCTTCAACAAAGTTTTCAAAGAGAGTATCAGGCCCGGCCGTGTCACCCGGGACACTGGCAAGCTGTAGAGCGCGCTGCTGAATCCAGCCAGATAACTTGCCATCGAGATCATGCAGAGCCTGCTGAAGCCCCCACTGTCGGGCAGGATCTTTTTCTGTGATCAGGAGACGTATTAGGCGGACCTTGTCGACCTCCCCAGTCACTGTGATGATGGCACCGCCGTCCATGTCTTGGCACCAACGCCGAGCCAGCCACTCGCAGGCACCCACTGTGAAGGCGAGTGCTCTTTCATCATCTGCATAGACGCCTTCCGGGTCATGGAGAATGCGAGCGACCCATTGGGCGAGTTCGTCCAGCCCCGATTCCTGCCGCACACGCTTGGCGTAGTCGAGGAATCGCTTCATCGAACGCAGCGACTGCCTCTCCACATCAAGGCGCAGCTGATCGTAGTTCCCCTGATTCATCCGTCCGTCTCCCGCGCCTTGGCGGCACGATACCGGACATAGTCGCGGGCCGTGCGACCGCCGACGAGGTCGTGATTGTGACGCATGCACCAGATGCGGAAGTCAGCCAGCAATTCTTGTCTGCTATCGGGCAAGTCAGCGCGTTCAGCGTAAGCGATCAGAATCTGTTCGTATTGTGATTGTGTTGGAAGATCTATGAAGACTTTCAGGGCGAATCGATCGTCCAGTGCACGCCGTTCATCGAGTCGCTGCAGTCCTTGGGGGTCATACGCCTGGAGGCTCGGCTCTGTAGCACCGAGTTGTCGTGCCAGCACGGCTGCGTCTGCCTGCTGCGCCGGAGGACCACCGGGTCTCTCGCCGTGGCGGTCAACGAGATCCTTGTAGTTTGACGTCGCGTAGAAAACCAGGTTCTCTGGTGTGCGTTCAAGCCCCCCATCAAGTAGCGTTGCCAAGGTTCGATGTGCCGGATCCTGTGGCTCGAGGGCAATATTGTCGAGGACCGCGATGAAGCATTCTGTCCGGTCCCGCACCAGTTCAAAAAGCGAAGGCAGCTGCTCATAGGCTGCGGCAGGAATCTCGATCGCACGCAATCCCTGTTGCCAGTATTTGCCCACAAGAGCCCGAATCAGCGTTGATTTGCCACAGCCACGTGGCCCCCAAATCAGTGTATTTACGGCGCCCGCGCCTTCCAGCAAGGCGCGCGTGTTGTCGTCGAGCAGCTGGATGCGTGCACTACCTAACTGCAACCACTCGAGCGGGAAGGCATCGAAATTCTCAATCGGTCGCAGGGCTGGTAAACCCGCGACATCTGCGAGTCGATAGGCGGCAATCCCCTGGCGTGGACCACAACCATAACGACGCCAGAACGCCTCCAGCTCTTGCGACAGATCCGCCCAGACAACATGGGCACCCAATCGGGCTTCCAAGCGAGATCGCTCCGCAATCGATGACCAGGGCGCACTCTCTGTCTTGGAGGGTACTGGTCTCTGATTTGAGCGATGCGATCCAGTCTCGGGTGCCTCCACCCAGTCAACACCGGCTGCGGCAACCAGTTCCCACCACGGCAGTTCAGCGACGCTCTGCAAGCGTTGCAGATCGCGCTTGAGCAGGTTCCGCGTCGACACGTCCGGCTCAATGCCTCGGGAAAGGCAATTCATGAAGGGATGCGTGTCGTCATCAAGAAGCCCGTCGACACACAGGGCATGGAGCGACTCCCGTCCAGCGTTCTGCAGAGCAGCCAGCAACGCCACACACGCCGCATCCATTGAGCCTGTCGGGGACAATGACGGCTCAACCAGAAGGGACCGCAGGGCCTTGGTGACTGCCGGCGGCAGAATGGGCCAACAACGCTCGAAGGTGTCTACACAGTTGAGTCGATCGATCGTTGCGGCGGCGGACTTGGCACTTGCCAGGTGAGCAGAGTCACCGGTCATTCATCGACCTTCGCGCCAAGTACCGTCACGGGCTTTCTCAATGTATCGAACCGCACCACGACGCTTGGCTGGAACGATGTCGCGCGTATCGGGATCACGACTTGCGATACACATCTTTTCAGGATCATCTGGGTCGGGCATGATCTTCGTCGGAATTCGTCGCGAGCTACCGGCAACCCGCATCTCGACGCGACCGATCTGCACGCCGCTCTTGATCTCGTCCTCCGACAGTTCCATGTCATCGTCGCCGCCCTCGGCCGGCTTCTTCGCCTGTGCCTCTTCGACCTTTGTGCGTTTGGCTTCCACCTCGGACTTGCGCTCGTCGATGATACGCTGCTCCAGCTGATCCATCATCTCAGTAGAGCGCTGCTTCAGCTCGGCCGCTTCATCTGCATTCATGTCAGGAAAGAGTCGGCGCAAGCGACGATTCAGGAACCCCTCCGCCTGATGGCGAGCCTCCTTCATGTCACTCGTACCTTGATAGAATTCCTCGAGCTGCTTGCTGATACGCAGGAGACGGAGTTCTTTGCGAAAGCGCGTCCGTTTCGACACGTGATCGACAAGACTGATCATACAACGCATGTCCGCCGCAGGACGCACACGTTGCATCTGATCCGGTGAACTGAGTCGATCTGACATCCCCTCAGAATCGAGCTTCTCCAGATCTTCTACGAAGCTTTCCTCGATTGTCATATTGCCGATGCGCTCGATGCCCCGACTCATGATACTGCTGTACGGATGGAGTCGAACAGAAATCATGCGCAATTCCTGATCCTTGCGCTCCATGATATTGAGCACATCATCGAGCAAGTCAACGTCCTCCATCAGCCCCTTGATGGCGGGGGCAAAGTCGACACTGCCCCCGTCGGTGGCGACGACCACATTCTTGTGCTGAATGAGGAAGCCGATCGCATCATGGTATTGGGGGTTGATCTTCTGCATCGACTCGAAGACCTGTAGATAGCGAACAGAATCAGCAACGGCTTCGCGCACCTGCCGCTCGATCTTGTCCCTTGCCCCCTTCTCCATCAGCGTATTGCGAATCTCTGCGGCTTCTTCCTCGGTGATCTCGCCGTTCTTCACTCTCGCGTCGACCTTACCGAGTTCCTCCAGCTTTTCACCCTCTTCTTCACTGACAACACCTTGATCGACGTAGGATTTGATTCGATCAGAAGAATAGGCCTTACCCATCTCGCGCTCTTCGAGCTCTGACTGGCGCTTCTGCTGCGCTTCGGCGCGGCGCTTGACCTCGGCAGCGTCCACCTCGCCTGACTCAACCAACGCCTGTGTTTCGGCGTCAATCGCACCTGCAGGAGCCGTCGGCTCGTCGTCTGGAGGTGGAGTCTGGACCTTCAGGTCCGGGCGGAAGGCGGGTCGCTCTCGTTCAGGCCGTGTTCCCTGCTCACGGTCAGGAGCCACCTCCTGGATGACCTGCTGCACGCAGTCGGCGACGGAGATCTGTTCAGGCTGCAGATTTGCATCGGCAAATAGCTCTCGCACGCTATCCTTCTGGCGAAAGCGACGCATGGTCCCCGCGCCAGCCGTCTGGATCTTGTCGATGTCCCAATTGAGTCGTCGCACCCCTTCCTCGAAGGCACGGGCAATCCCGTTCTGGACGCCTTTGGCAAGATAGGTCTCTGGATGGGCTTGATTCACGGCGGCGACCATTTGCTGGATTTCCTGGCGCACAAGCTCCGGTGCCACGTCGCCGGTGATCTCCTCGTAGATCTCACTCAGGGTATCTAGGAAATCGCCATTCGTACACAGCGCGGCTCCACCCCGTAAACGGTCCCCCAGGGACGTCCACAATTCAGTACGAAGTGCACTGGACAGATAAGAGGTTTCGCCAGTCATCACGCCGAAGAGAAATAGGAGGAGATATCATGAGGCGAAAACTCGACGCCCCGGCCGTCTTGTGGCTCTCACAAAGAAGACATTGAGCGTCTGGAAAGTCAAGGGATTGATGAGGGCTTAATCGTTGTGGCTCAGCTAGTTCCTACACTTACTGCAGGCTGACATGAGACTTTGTTGCGGCCTATGTCTGAGTCCATTGCTGACCTTCGGGACCGTCAATGACGGCAATACCCTCAGCTGCCAGGAGGTCGCGCAATTCATCTGCGCGGGACCAGTCTTTTGAGGATCGAGCCTGATGGCGATCTTCCA
>Ga0233434_1000752_pt1 | contig 34754 bp, 31 predicted proteins | sample SI_122_August201_4_FD_182738 | JGI IMG/M metagenome (GOLD analysis project Ga0233434, IMG submission 182738) | Seawater microbial communities from Saanich Inlet, British Columbia, Canada - SI_122_August2016_120_MG | ecosystem: Environmental > Aquatic > Marine > Inlet | place: Canada: British...
TGCAGGGACGGTGAAAATAGTTCTGCGCAGCGGGTGAGTTGACGACGAGCAACCCCTTGTAGTGCAGGGGGTCGATATAGTGGGAAATTTTCGTGGCGTGGCGGATGGCGAAGCCCCCGTCGCGCTCTTCCTGTTCGACCATGCGGGTGGCGCCGGGGCTTTGAAAGCAGGGGTGTGTCTGCGAAAAAACAAAAGGGCTGCCCGGTATGAGCAAGCGAGCCAGTGCGCGCATCAGCGGCTCCAGGCGGGGCATATCCATCAGCACATTGCCAGAAACGGCGGCGGCAAAGCGCTTTTCTCCCAGGTTTAGCAGGGCCTTTTCGTCGGTGGCATCGAGTACTTTGTAGTCGATATCGCCGCGATAGGTGCACGCGTAGTCGATCAGGTCGGCACTGGCGTCGATACCCGTAACGCGTGCGCCCCTATTGGCCAGATAGCGGCTGACCACGCCGTTGCCGCAGCCGATATCGAGGACTTCGGCCCCAGGTGAAATCGACAGCAGTCGGTCGAAGGCGGGTAGGATGAGTTCCTTGTGAAAATCGTTGCCGCCCTCGCCCATGCGGCCGTGCCAGGCCTCGGCATTCTCGTTCCATATTTTGCGCGTCTCTTCGGCCAACTCGGGCCACTCTCCCGGGCGACTTTTCATTTCTTATGTCCTCGGGCCCGCGCAAGTCGGCGGACCATTTAGCGTAGTAGTATTGGCGTTGATGCAGAGCCCAGGTGTTGGCTCCATCTCAATTGGTTATCGCTGACTGCCCAGTTTTTCGTTTCGCGCAACTCGAGGAGACGCTGCAGGTGGCTCGCACCTTCGAGGCACTGCGTTGCAGGCCGCTGGCCCTCAACGCACGGCGTCCGCTGCAGCCATGACGCGCAGGAAATTGCCGCCCCAGATCTTCTCGATCTCATCGTCGTTGAAGCCGCGCTGCATGAGGGCGACGGTGATGTCGGGCAGGTGCGAGATATCCCCTGGCACGGGTGCAATGTCCCCCATGCCGTCGTAGTCCGAGCCGATAGCGACGTGGTCGACGCCGACGAATTCAGCCACATAGGCGATGTGGTCGACGAGGCGATCGAGACTGGCTGCTTCCTGATCGATGAAGAATGGCACGAAGGCGATGCCCATGACGCCACCGGCGTCGGCCAGGGCGCGCAACTGGTCGTCGGTGAGGCAACGCCAGTGGCGACCGAGTTCGAACACGGCGGTGTGGCTCATGACGACGGGCAGCGATGATTGCTCGAGCACCTCGTAGTAGGCGCGGTCATTGATATGTGCCAGATCCGTGACGATACCGAGTTCATTGCTGGTGGCCAGCACCTGGCGTCCGAAGTCGGTGAGGCCCTGATCGTTCTGGCGCGCGGACACACGCTCGTCAGCTGTGCAGGCACCGAATCGCGCCGCCGTGCCCTGCAGCATGCCATCCTGATCGCCACCCTCGCCGTGGGTGATGCCCAGCAGGCGAACCCCCAGACGATGATAGAGGTGAATGCGATCCACCTGGCCATCGAGCCAGCGTGCCGCGCCTTCGATGGCCATGACCACAGCGACCTGACCGTCGCGGTGTGCGGCCCGTACCTCGGCCTCGGTCAGGGCCAGACGCAGATCTGCCGGTGCTGATTCGATCTGGGCCATGGTACGCTGGATCGTCGTCCACACGTCGGCAGTGGGACCGTTGCCGACGATGAACCAGCCGCCATCGAAACCACCCTCGCGCATGCGGGGCAGGTCCATGTGCAGGGATGGGTCTTGCTGCTGCCAGGCGAAGGGGGCCTCGCCCCGGTGGGTGCGTTCTACGGGTGTGTCATTGTGGCCGTCGAAGACGAGGATCTCTTCGTGCAGTTGCCGGGCTTTCGTTGCTACATCCTGATCGGTCATGTCGCTCTCCCAAGGACGGCGTTTTGTTCGGCCGGTCCGTCAAATTACGAGTTGCGACAGAGGCAGCAAATCGGGGCCATCCGAGCGATTGCTCGACCAACAACTCCGTATCGGCTTTGGTGAGGTCAGGCTTCGGCAACCAGCTTCCCCAGAAGATCTGAAAACATTTATGCTTGCGGCACCGGGCCTGAAGATGCCGTTCTATCAGCACGAGACGAACCGGTATGATGAAGCCCATTCATCGGGTGCCAGACTCCATAGAGAAAGGCCTGAGATTCACACGCATGGAAACCCCCACAGAACTATCGAGTAGTCGAAGGATCGTCGCCGACGGTCGCCACAATGCTTTCGCTGCGTTCGTCCGGTGGCACGGTCTGTACTGGCTGGCCTTTCGCAAAGGCAGTGGCCACATTGCCCGCGATGGCGACATGGTCGTGCAGCAATCAACGGATGCCGAACACTGGGAGCAGAGCCTCACGCTGGATGTATCAGGAGACGATCGTGACGCGCAATTGCTGCCGACCGAAGGGCGCCTGTTTCTCTATATCAACAGTCTGAACGACGGCGTTTTCCAGACATCCGTGGCTTCGACCGAGGACGGCATCCGATGGAGCGACCCACAACCGATCTACCGGTCCGGGTACATTCTGTGGAAACCCGTCATCCATGAGGGGCGCTACTATGCGGCTGCCCATCGTCCTGGGCCGCCCGAGCATCGCGAGGTTCACCTGGTGACATCAGAGGATGGGATCTCATGGCAGAAGATCTCCACCATCCGCGCCGGCCAGGGCGAGAGCGAAACAACGCTGCTCTTTGGCCGCCACGGAGAGCTGACGGCCTTCCTGCGATCGGAGGTCACTCTCGGCGGGGCGATTCTCGAATCCGAGCCACCCTATGCCCATTGGACAGAACGCCCTGCCGGTGTGCATCTGTCGGGGCATGCGGTGTACACGTTTGAGGGGGTGACCTATCTAATGGGTAGACTTCTGGCTTACGAACCGGCCGCCGATCCTGCCACCCTGCGGGCCGATCTCGCCGGCAGATCGCTGCATCAGGCGACGATCGTCTACATCTACGACGAGGGCCAACTACACCCATATTGCCGGCTGGGTCCCCTCGCCGGTAATCATGACAGCTCCTATCCGGCGGCCGTGCAAGATGAGGATGGGATGTTGATTGTCTATCATCGCGCCGCCCACGAATTCGCGGGAGAGCATCGAACCAGAGACGCGGCGGATCTCTTCCTCAGTCGTGTGCCCCTGCAATCGAGTGCACAATGACATCTTCCACACCGGCCAATCTCCGTCTTGGTCCCCGGGTTCTTCTTCGTCAACGGCCATTGAGGCCACCAGCTGAGGCGGGGTAAAGCTCGAGATTGGGCGACGTTAGTTCCGTGTTCCAGTGGCTAGATGAATTCCGCTCGCAGCATCTCTCCCGGGTGTGTCGGGTCTCGATCCGTCGACAGTCGGCGCGAGATGAGTTTCTCTGCCGGACGGGTCCCGACGGTGGTACTCGGGCGACGGTCCCTGCTCGCCTCGTCGGCGCAGCCCAATCGAGGGTTGCATTCACGCCGGCAGATTCCCGAATTACATAAGCTGACCCAGAGACCCGGGCAGTTTCGGGGCTCGACAACCAGGTGACCCACGCTCAACCACCAGCCCCCCTTCCAAGTCCCCCGAGCGTGCGCAACCTCGAGATTCGGGCGCAGCCGCCGAGGCGAGCAGCCCCCCGATCCCCCATCTCACCCGGAGCCGAATCACCACCCAACGAACTGCCCCACTGCCGGGCGACGGCCTCGATCCATATCTTCGTTTGAGCTACTCGACAATTCAACGACTCGACCATTCACCGATCTACGGAAACGACTGCAATGACACCGACTCCCTATCGTTCCGCCGCCACCACCCAGGGCCGCCGCATGGCCGGTGCCCGTGCGCTGTGGCGCGCCACCGGCATGAAGACGGAGGACTTTCAGAAACCCATCGTCGCCATTGCCAACTCCTTCACCCAGTTTGTCCCTGGCCACGTGCACCTGCACCCGATCGGGCAAAAGGTGAAGCAAGTCATCGATGCAGCCGGTGGTTATGGAGTCGAATTCAACACGATCGCCGTCGACGATGGCATCGCCATGGGGCATGATGGCATGTTGTATTCGCTGCCGAGTCGTGAGTTGATTGCCGACTCCGTCGAATACATGGTCAATGCGCACAAAGCGGATGCGCTGGTCTGTATCTCCAACTGCGACAAGATCACACCGGGCATGCTGCTGGCGGCGCTGCGCTTGAATGTGCCAACGATCTTCGTCTCTGGAGGCCCCATGGAAGCGGGGCGCGAAGAGCTGGAGACGGGTCCGGCAAAACTCGACCTCATCGATTCGATGGTCGCTGCTGGTGATGACAGTGTGTCCGACGCGGATCTCGAGAAGATGGAAGCTGCCGCCTGTCCCACATGCGGATCCTGCTCGGGAATGTTCACCGCCAACAGCATGAACTGCCTGAATGAGGCGATCGGTCTCGCCCTGCCGGGCAATGGCACAGTACTGGCGACGCATGAACTTCGCTGGTCATTGTTCGAAGCGGCGGGACAGCGAATCGTCGAGATGGCGAAGGCCTACTATCGCGGTGGCGACAGTTCGGTACTGCCACGCTCCATTGCCACCTTCGAAGCCTTTGAAAACGCCATGGCCCTCGATATCGCCATGGGCGGTTCGACAAATACAGTGCTGCATCTGCTGGCGATGGCACAGGAAGCAGAAGTCGATTTCACCATGGCTGACATCGATCGGCTGTCACGCAAGGTGCCCTGCATCTGCAAGGTCGCTCCCGCATCGCAGGAGTATCACGTGGAAGATGTCGCCTATGCGGGCGGCGTTCCCTCGATCCTCGGCGAATTGGCCAAGGCAGGCCTCGTCCATACCACGACCCGCACCGTCGCCGGTGGCACCATGGCGGATCTGCTCGCCAGGGAAGATATCCGCAGTGAATCCGCCAGCGACGACGCACAACAAAGAGCTCGCGTCGCCCCGGGTGGCGTACGCACGAAGGAAGCTTTCTCACAAGGCAACTATCACGAGACCGCCGACACAGATAGTGAGAACGGTTGCGTGCGCTCTGTGGAACACGCCTACTCAGCCGATGGTGGACTTGCCGTCCTGTATGGCAACATCGCCGAGGATGGCTGCATCGTGAAAACCGCCGGCGTGGATGATTCAATTCTCGTCTTCGAGGGGCCGGCGCGGATCTATGACTCACAAGAGGGCGCGATGGAGGCGATACTCACAGATCGCGTCAAAGAGGGTGATGTCATCGTGATCCGGTATGAAGGACCGAAGGGTGGTCCTGGTATGCAGGAGATGCTCTACCCCACGTCGTACATCAAATCCAAGGGACTGGGCACGAAATGCGCCTTGCTCACGGATGGACGTTTCTCCGGTGGTACGAGTGGCCTCTCCATCGGTCACGTCTCGCCCGAGGCTGCCGAAGGCGGCGTCATCGGTCTGCTCGAGGAGGGCGATATCGTGCGTTTCGACATTCCGAATCGGGGCATCGAAGTGAAGGTTTCCGAGCAGGATCTGGCGGAGCGTCGTGAGCGCATGGAAGCATCAGGCGCCGACGCCTGGAAGCCACACAAGCGACGTCGTCCTGTGTCGGCCGCTCTTCAGGCGTACGCGGCGTTGACGACGAGTGCCGCACGCGGTGCCGTGCGCGACGTGACCCAGGTGCAGCGTAAGAGCTGAGTGCGAATCGTTGGTTGGAATATCCGCGCCGGTGGCGGTCGACGAATAGAGCGGATCGCGCGGGCTGTAGCCAAGTGGGCACCCGACGCGGTGGCGTTGTCGGAATTCCGCGACACACCACCGAGTCGCGCTCTGGCCGACATGCTGTCACAGCAAGGTCTCGGCTATCAACTCACGTCGAGTGATTGTCAGGAGCGCGCCCGTAATGCCCTGCTTGTCGCTTCGCGCTGGCCTCTGCGTCGCGTGGCACCTACTCTCGAGTCGAAGGAGCCCGCTGAGCCGTGCCGCTGGTTGCCTGTCGAAATCGACGCGCCTGAACGATTCATCTTGGGCGCCATGCATGTCCCCAATCGGGTGACGAAGCGAAAGTATCCCTTTCTGGATGCATTGCTGCAGCAGGCGGCTCGGTGGCAAGACAGCCAAGCGATTCTGATCGGTGACACCAACAGTGGTGTGCCGGGGATCGACGAAGAATCGCCCGCCTTCAATGGCGTCGAGGGACGGTGGATGGGGGCGATGGAGGTTGCCGGATGGCGCGACGCTTTCCGCGCCCATGCAGGACGCCGCCGCGCCTATACGTGGTATTCACCCAATGGCGACAATGGCTTCCGGCTGGATCAGGCCTTCCTCAGCCCGAGTATGGCGGATCGGCTTGTGCGAGCGAAACACGAATGGGCCGGCGGATCACGTCGATCGGGTGTCAGTGATCACGCCAACCTCATCGTGGATGTGCAGTGATCGCACCGGTATGAGTGTATCCGCGAAGTGACTTGAATGGTGAGGACGTGGCAGCAGCCCAAGAGGGCGATGCCGACACACGCTACCGAAACCAGTCGTAGTTCAGACCCAGAGATCGATCCGCCAGGGGTAGATTCACCCGCGCTCCCCCCTGTAGCGACGACTGCTTGAGGGCTATCTCAACTTCCAGGGCCGTCGCGACTCGACGACCGGAATTCTTCGGCTCATCGAGGTCTCCCGCGAGACAATCCATCACATCATTGAGCGAATAAACACCTCCATAGGGCGGCACGAATTGCGGCTTGGGCCAGGGCATTTCCACGCGACCTTTCGTTCCCTCGACGTCATGATCCTGCCACCAGCGCCAGGCCTCAGTGTAGTCGAAGACGAGTTCTCCTTTTGTCCCCGTCATCCGCAGACCGGGTGCGCCGGCGCGAAAGTGGATGATCAGCCCGCTGTCGGTGGTCATCATCCCCTGACCGGTGAACTCGTCACTGCCTGACTCGCGGCGGTCGACGTCGCCCGTACCAACGACCCACGCCGGCGAGCTGTCGAGGAAGTAGGACCAATTCTGGTGTTGGGCTGAGGGTCCACCCGCTTCCATGGAGATGATCTCGCCAATAGCGCCACTGTGCAGCAACGCCTTGGCGCGAGCAAAAGACGGATGGGTCGTCGAAATCGCCCCACAGCTGAGGGGCACCCCAGCGTCAGCACAGGTTTTCACCATGCGATCTGTCTCTTCGAGGCTGTGCGCCATCGGCTTTTCCGTGAAGATGCCTTTGGCGCCACATTCGACAGCCAGGCACGTGAGATCCGCCCTGTGCTTGGTGTTGGTCGCGACGGAGACGATGTCCGGCTTCAGTTCGCGTAACATCTCTTCTGCATCGGTGTAGAGACCTTTCACACCGTAGCGCTGCTCGAATGCATCGAGTCTCTTCTGATCTCGGTCGGCGGCGGCGACCAATTCGATGTCCGCACGATCCCACAAAGCTTCGGCGTAGGATGTCGGCAGCCCTTCATTCCCTGCGTGTTTGTGATGGTGAAATTTGCGGTGGATATCGAGATCGGGTGTGGGCCGATCGATGTCGTCTACGTCCCACACACCCGTGCGTTCGGCCAGATCATACAACATCCCCATCCAGCCAAGTCCGATGATGGCGGCGCGATATTTCATGTGTCGTCCTTGGGCAGCGTGGTGAAAGCTTGGGCCGCGTGGTGTGGATTTCGTGTGACCCTCGAGAGGCCATCTGGCGCACAAGCATGGAGTCCGGTGTGGCCGCGTCAAGGTCACATGCCGTTCACAATGGCAGCGGCGTCGTTGCTTGCGTATGCTGAAATTCGACGACACCTTGTTGGCAACCAGAGCGCTGGAGAAACCCACGCGGCAGTCCCGTGGATGATTCGCTTTCGTCCATGACGCGCCGATTTTCGAAGGGACGAGCCCATGTCATTGCCGAGTCCATTTCGCATCATCGCCCATCGCGGTGCCTCGGGTTATGCCCCGGAAAACACAATGGCCGCTTTTCGTGCCGCCATGACGATGAGTGTCACTGAAATTGAGACAGACGTGCATTTCAGTCGCGATCGGCAGTTGCTCTTGCTGCACGATGACACACTCGAGCGTACGACCAATGGCAAGGGACGACCGGGTGATTTCGACCTGGAGGAACTCAAGTCCTTGGACGCCGGCTCGTGGGCAGACCCGGAAAAGAATGCAGACCTGGCGTGGACATCGGATTTCGCTGGCGAGTCCCTGATCACTCTCGATGAATTGTTTGCTGAATTCGGCGCTCGACTCACCTACCATGTGGAACTGAAGGATCCGGAATACGGCGTAGCGGAAGCAGTCGCCGAGAGTGTGGGTGCTGCAGGTCTGGCAACACAGACGTTCGTCACCGGCTTTGAGCGCTCCAATGATTTGCTGCGAGCGCGTAGTGCGCTGCCAGGACTGCGCACGACACCCCTGATTCCAACCTCGCGTGATCCGGGCGAGGCGATTGCCACATGTGCCGACGAGGGCCACGACGGCGTCTCGATCCACATCGATGCGGCGACGACAGAATTGGTTGAAATCGCCCACGGTGCAGGCCTGGAGATCCGCTGCTGGGGCGTGCGTACGCGAGAATCGATGGCGTCAGGTGCAGCCTGTGGCATCAACGGCATGACCATCAATTGGCCTGATTGGCTGCAAGAGTGGGCCGCAACCGAGTCTTCTCGGGCCTAGTGCCTCGGCCCAGTATGTCCCTCGAGATGCTTTGTGCGCCGCATGGAGTGAAAGAGGCGGACTTTTCCCCCCTCTAGGGCGTTGTTTCCATATGTGGCCATCTGCGCGAGGCGGCCCACCAAGGTGCCTTGATTTGGCACACATAACATGTTGTAAAAACTACATGTTATAGTTTTTTGATTATCTCCGCAAAGTAGGCATGGGCTTTGCAATAAAGTATCCGAATATGGTGAATTGTATCAAAATTCGGATAAACGCCCGTGCTGACTCCCCTGTTTCATCGGTGCCTCGACCAGTTTAGCTGGTGCCTCGACCTACCTCGCAGGTGCCTTGACCTGCTCCGACTCCTGCTTGTCTTCAGCCTGCTCGCCGCACCGGCCTATGCAGGCGACGGCGGCAGCGAGCCGGGACGTCTCGATCTGGTCGCTCTCGGTTTTGAACCTGTCGTCGAACCGACCGTCGATCTCACAATCGACGCGGCTCAGTTCGCCATTGCGGCTCTCGTCGCGGCAGAAACCGACGCCGACCTTGCAGCTCTGTTGGGGAATGTGGAGGCCTTCTGCCTGCGCCAGTACTCCCCACCCGATGCGGCGACCTTCGCTGCTGCACAGGTGCTGCCCGCAGCGATCGTCGCCGATGGCTGGCAACTGGTGCAGGCTGAGACCCAGGGCTCACGGCAGGTCACGGTACATCTGAAACTCGACGGTCTTGTCGTCGGCGGTTTGGCCGTCATTGCCATCGACGCGGATCGAGAAGTCTCCGTCGCCAACGTCGTCGGCAACATCCAACCGGCTCAGTTAGCCACCCTTGGGCTCCCTCTCCCCTAAGCACAACGGACGCCGACTCTGGCGTCGCGCATCCATGTGGCTTTTGCCACTTGTATGGACAGGTCTGTGCTCACACACCGATGCGCAAGTGCTCACTGTACCGCCCGCGACGGGCCTCAGTGGCGAAACCATCGTCGCCTCTTCTCCTGGACAAGAGGTCGTCATTTATCACGTCGGCCTGCTCGGATTGCTCAACAAGGCGAGCTTGGAGCAGATCGAACTACAGATTACGCCACTGACGTCGCCGCTGGTGGCGGGCTTGTCGAATGGCGACATCAAGAATCTTCATCTGATTGAGAGTACCAACCATCTCTATGGCGATGGCGATGATGTGGAGCTCAATAAGGTGAAGGGCAAGGACATCGTGGTGGATGGCGGTGTCACCGTCATCACAGACGGTGGCAGTGCGACACCGGTGGGATTGTTTCCTCTGCCTGTAGGCGAGCTCATCCGGCACTACTTCGTTGTCGCAGAGATTTCACCAAGTGCGGTGGATGGCCACGCCTTCCGCGTCGGCGCCGCCGTCGGACACATCACGGTATCGACGCCGACGAACACGGGACTCCCTGTGTGGGCGTCGAATGATGATCGAGTCGTCATCGGCGGACTTGTCGTTGTAGATCCACCCGAATTGGTGGCACAACCAAACAGCTACGAATTTGACCCTGTTCTGGTGGGCGGCACAGACACACTCATCGTGACGCTGAGCAATCCCGGCACAGTGGCAGCGCAGATCAGTGATGTGACGGTCAGCAATGGTGAGTTCCATGTAACACCGACGAGTTTCACAGTTGACCCGAGCAACGAACAGCAGCTCATCGTCGTGCATGCACCAACGCGTACAGGTCCCATCACGGGACAGGTGAGAATCGACGTCGTCGATCTCGAGGCAGATGTCACGGTCAATATGAGCGGCTTCGCAGCCAGCGCGGGCCTGACCCTGTCAGCGACATCGGTGGACTTTGGTCTTTTGACCTACGGTGAGGTAGGCTCCAGACAGATCGAGTTGAGCAATCTGAGCGACATACCGATCGACGTCACGGACATCTCCATATCGGATTCGCAGTTCAGCACACCCATCGTCCCCTTCACCCTGGCTCCCTGGCAAGTCACCACCATGCCGCTGAGTATCGAGGCGACGAGCCTGGGCACCAAAACAGCGACCTTGTCGATTCGGCACGAGGGGGACCCGCAGCCCGTGGACATTTCTTTGCGCGCTGACGCAACCATCGCCCTGGGCAGCGTGAATCTCAATTTTGGCCGCATCACCCCCGGGGAAACGGCGCTCTTGCCGGTAACAGTTGACAACCCTAGTGGCGCTGATGTCACCATCACGAGCATCACCTCCGACAACCCGCGGTTCGTTCCAGACCACAGCACCTGCGTGATCCCCGCGGGCGGTTCCGTTGATATCATGATTGCCTTCACACCAACAAACTTCTCTCGGCAAGAAGCGACACTGTCGATCACCCACAATCCCACCGTTTTCGTCGGCGTCCTAGCAAACCCCTTCGGCCGCGGTGCGTCTGCCGGTGTCGACGCCTCGGGCAATCCACTCAATACGCTGCAGGTTCCCTTTGGCGGCGAGTGGTTGGCCTCCATCTTGATCTGTCTGTATGCCTTGTTCAGGCGTAGGACGGCATGACGACGCCAACCCTCACCAACTCCCGTCGCCGCCGCCTCGGATTCTGTCTGCTCTTTGGACTGTGGGCCGTGGTGACGGCCTTCACACTCGAACGATGGGATGCGGCACTGAGTCTTCCCTACATGTCAGCGATCTCCTATGTGTCGGCCCTCTTGTTGAACACCATCGGCGTTCCTGTCACACTGGGAAGCGTGCCAGGTAGCTTTGCCATCCTGAGTATGGATCACGTCGTATTTCACGTAACGCGCGAGTGCACGGGAGTCTATGCCCTGGGTCTGTATGTCGCTGCAGTTCTTTCCTATTCGGCGACCTTGCCGCAGCGCTTGCAGGCACTCAGCTGGGGCTTACCCGCATTTTTCATCTACAGTGTGGCCCGACTGATGGTGCTTGCCCTTGCCGCACGGTGGGTGCCTGAATGGACACAGTTTCTGCACGTGTATCTGCTCGTGATCGTGAATGCCGGCTTTCTCCTCTGGTTGTGGGCCGTGTGGGTGAATCGACTCGCCAGGATGTCGCCACAGTGAGTCAGGCAATCCTGCTACGACGTCCGGGACTTTTTCTCGGACTCTTCGCCTTGGTCACGGCCTTGTCGCTGCCAGTCTGGGACGTCCTGTCCTCGTACTACATGCACGGCGTCATCTGGATCGTTAACGGTGGGCTGTCTTTGTTCGGTCCCGCTGTGCGATTGCCATCGACACTCGTGCGCGAGGGTGTCTATCCGGGAATCGCCGGCGCCATCGCCCTGTTCCTCGTCACGCCACGGCGCAGCTTTGTGTGGAAGCTTCGCTGGATCACCTTCCTCATGATGATCATGCTGGTTGTGCACGCCGGTATCCTGTTGGCAGGAGCGATGCAAGCTATTCATGGATCGCAAGCCGTTTACGGCTCGCTCGCCTCTGCTTCGCTGCCATTGCGACTACTGCAGACATGGGGAACATCGTTGTTCGTCATCTGGATCTGGTTTGTCGCGCTGCAACGCCACGACGAAGAGCGGTCCGCTTTACATGAGCGATCCGATCCACAGGAGCGATCGCAGGACTAGTCAGGGAACACGACCGCTCCCGGATCGTCTAGGCAGATGACCCCACGTGCCCTTCCACCAGACGACCCTCTCAATGGCTCACCGTCAGGCCCTGTCAGCTCTCTTCTGCCTCTCCTTGGTTTTGTTGCCGTCCACATCAGATGCGGACAATCCAGGTGGCTCGCTCATGTTATCTGGAAATGGCAGTGGCCTCTACGATGCACATGAGTGGCCGGAGTTGGCGCGCAGTCTGGTGACGCTTCTGGTCGTTCTGGCCAATGATGACGACGAGTGGGATTACGAGGATGACAGCTACCACCACCACGACAGCTTCTGCGAGGATGACCTCGGCATCTCGGTGCCGCAAGCACAGTTCGACGTGGGCCTGAGCTATTTCATCTCACCCTCACTTGCCGTGGGGGCTCGCTATCTGTTCAGCGAAGATTTTCGCGACAACGAGTTGTCTCGCCTCTGGGGAGGCGGTCCTGAGTTAACACTCTTCATGGGTCAAGACGCGTCGCGGATTCGTCCCTTTGTTGGCGGCGGGCTGATGTATACACGCGGACGTTCCCGGCGCGGTGCAGCGGAATTTGAGGACGGCACCGCGCTCCATTGGCGGGCTGGCGTGCACTTCCCCGTGGGTCCGGCGGGTGGCCTCGTCGTCCAGGGCGGCTGGCGCGACGACAGGTTTCCCGTTGAATCTGAGCCACTGGCGCGTCGCGTCGCCGGCATCGGGGTCGGCTTCACAGCCCGCTTCAATTAGTAGCGATACTTTTTCAGGATCTCCCACAGGGCCGGCATAGACTCGCGTGGCCGCGAGACGAGCACGATCGGCACATCGGTTTCTCGGGCATAGGGGTGGGACACCCGGGCGATTTCCTTCACTTCGTGAAACAGACCCGACAGGTTCTGGGCGTCTTCACCGATGAAGATCATAGGATCTCCCGTCGCATGGCCGAATCCCCAGAGCCAGAAACTGCTGCTCTTGCTGATGACGGGCGGCAGGCCAAGCTCATCGCCGTAGCGCACCAGCGCCCCCGCCTGGCCGTAGTTGGAAGCGGCGATATCAGCTGGCCCAACATCGTCAAACACCGCAGCGACTGCCTGAGCCTGTTCCCGCCAGCCGAGCATGTCTGCATAGTCCTGAGGCAGATCGTGAATCGATCCATCCTCCCAGCGAAACGCCTCTGCCAGTCCCAGATAGCGCATCCCGAATCGACCAAAAGTTATCGTTGATTCGATCGACAACAGAGGGATCGCGATGGGGACGGTCGCCAGGGAGCCAAAGAATACGACGAGAGGGATCGCCACGAGCCAGCGGCGCGCCTGACGTCGTTGCAACATCGACTCGATCGCAACAGCCCCCGCTGCAAGGAGCATCGCATAGGCTGGCGCGAGATAGTAGATCTTGCCACTGAACAGCAGCAGTACGGCCAGATTGCCCAGATACAACCAGGCAATGGGCCGCAGCCGCTCACCTGCTGCCGATAGCAGACACCACCACAATCCGATGAGCCAGATCGGCGTGCCATAGAGATTCACCAGCGCCTGGCTCAGCAGAAATGTGACTGGGTCGACATGAGCAAGCTGGCGACTGGCAAGCGCCCCCATATGCTCGATGACGGGAAAACCTTCCTGCCACTGCCACACGAGATTCGGTGACCAGATCACGAGTGCCAGACCTGCCGCCAGCCATGGCCATGGCGTCTTCAATTGTGACCGCTGTCGAGACAGGATCAGCCCCACGAAGGCACCCGCGAGAAACAGCAGGATCGTGTACTTCGTCAGCAGACCGGCGCCCACTACGGCGCCGAGCCAGAGCCAGTCCGACGCACGCTCATGGAGCAGTGCGCGCACGAGCAACCAGGCTGCCGCCACATAGGCCAGCTGCTCAAAGACCACCGGCTGAAACAGGATATTTGCACGCAGGTATATGACACCAACTGTAAAACCGAGTGCCGCCAGTAGTTGTGCCCAGCGCCCACCGCCCAGGTCAGCTGTGATGCGTACCGTCAGCCACAGAGTGACCGCAGCGGCCAGGGAGGGAAGCAGTCGCACCCCTGCGACCCACGTACCAAACAGGGCGTCGGCGATGGCACCGAAAAGAGCGATCATCGGTGGCACTTCCAGATATCCCCATCCCAGATGATCTCCCATGGCCAGATAGAGCAGTTCGTCGCGATGGAAACCCCAATCGCTGTGGACGAGAAAGGGCAGCAGCAGTTTGAGTAGCAGCAGGAGCGCAACCACGAGCTTGAGTGGCTGAGCAGTCTGTGCGTCTGCAAAGGACTTGATCAGACCCACTCCCCCTATCGAAGAGGGCCCCGACTCTTCTATCTTCAACTCGATTCCCTCTCTCACTTCATCTCCACAAGGTCCAATCACACCATGAGTATCAAGGTCGCCGTGATAGGTGCTGGCAGTATCGGCTTCACACGCCGCTTAATGAAGGACATTCTCACTGTACCGGAGCTTCAGGACACAGAATTCGCCTTCCACGACATCAACAAGCGCAATCTCGACATGATCGCGCAGTTGGCTCGTCGTGACATCGAAGCCAATGGCGTCGCGGCAAAACTAACGACAAGTGTTGATCGACGGCGGGCCCTGGATGGTGCGCACTACATTCTGAATACGACGCGCATCGGCGGACTCGATGCGTTTCAGACGGACATCGATATCCCCTTGAAGTATGGTGTCGACCAGTGTGTAGGGGACACACTGTGCGCGGGCGGCATCATGTATGGCCAGCGCAACATTCCGCAGATCCTCGCCTTCTGCAAAGACATCCGTGAAGTGGGTGCCACAGACGCTCTGTTCCTGAACTATGCCAACCCGATGGCTATGAATACGTGGGCAGCGCTGGAGTACGGTGGCGTCACGACGCTGGGACTGTGCCACGGAGTACAGGGGGGGCATCACCAGATCTGCAGTGTCATCGAGGGCCTGGTGAACAAGGGCAAGAAGCAAGGCAGCCGCGGCTACAGGAAGGTCACCAAAGCAGAGGTTGATATCATTGCCGCCGGCATCAACCATCAGACCTGGTATGTGCAGGTCCTTTACGACGGCAAAGACTGGACCGATCGACTACTGGAGGGATTCGAACAGCATCCGACCTACTCGCGCACGGAGAAGGTGCGTATCGACATGCTGCGCCGTTTCGGCTACTACACGACAGAATCCAATGGCCATGTCTCCGAGTATCTGCCCTGGTATCGGAAGCGCACGAACCAGATCAAGGACTGGATCGCCATGGACAGTTGGATCCAGGGCGAGACTGGCGGCTATCTGCGCGTCTGTACAGAAGGCCGCAACTGGTTCACCACGGACTTTCCCAACTGGATGAAACAGGAGCCACCCGTCTTCAGCCCCGAGACACGGTCTGAAGAGCATGGCAGTTGGATCATTGAAGCGCGTGAGACGGGACGGACCTATCGCGGCCATTTCAATGTGATGAATGACGGCGCCATTCCGAATCTGCCAGATGAGTCCATCGTCGAAGTTCCGGGGTATATCGACAAGAATGGCATCAGCATCCCCCAGGTGGGAGATCTGCCCCTCGGCTGTGCCGCCGTCTGCAACACCTCGATCTCAGTGCAGAAGATGGCCGTGGAAGCTGCCGTTCACGGTGATGTCGACTTGCTCAAACAGGCAATGATGATGGATCCCCTCGTGGGCGCCGTGTGCAATCCGCCTGAGATCTGGCAGATGGTGGACGAAATGCTCGTCGCCCAGAGCAAGTGGCTACCGCAATACAAGGCGGCTGTGCCACGAGCCAGGAAGCGCCTTGCGAGTGAGAAACCTCTGGGCACACGCAAGACAGCGGGGGCGGCTCGAGTGAAAACGAAAACGACGGCCCAAATGAAGAAGGATCGGGCCGCCGCTCGTCGGAATGCGGATGCCGCAGACAAGGGCGGCATGATGCGAAAGAAGCGGGCGTGACCTACAGTGCGAATGTGCCGTCGCCAGCGGCCACTCCAACCCATATTTGATGTGTCAGCCCATTCCCACAGGAGCACAGATCATGACGGACTTCCCGCGCACAATGGTCGGCGGCGTATCCATGCCGCGCCTGCTCGTCGGTACCAACTGGTTTCTCGGTTACTCCCACACGAGTCGTGCCCAGGACAAATTCATTCGTGACCTGCAGACTCGCGAGCGGATGGCCGACATTCTCACCGTGTTCGCGGAAGCGGGTGTGGACGCGATCATGGGACCCCACTTCACCGATGCCCTTGGACAGGCCGTCGACGACGTGGAACAGAAGACGGGTAAACCCTTCACACGTATCATCACGCCCCACTTCAACATCCTGCCAGATGGCCCTGCAGACATGGAGCCCGATAGGGTCTTTGCGCGCTGCAAGGAACAGGGTGCCACCTTCTGTCTGCCGCATATGGCCATCACGGACGCCCTTGTTGATCGTCGAGCCAAGCAGATCCGTGATCTCGACATCTATACCAGATTGATCCGTGAACACGATATGATTCCGGGTCTTTCCACACACATGCCTGAATCTGTCGTCTACGCGGATGCACAGGGCGCTGATGTGGAAACGTATATCCAGATCTACAATGCCGCCGGCTTCCTCATGCAGGTCGAAGCAGACTGGGTCATGCGCATCATTAACAATGCGAAACACCCCGTCATGTCGATCAAACCCCTCGCTGCCGGTCGACTGTTGCCGGTTGTAGGTCTGTCCTTCGTCTGGAATACTCTACGCGATCAAGACATGGTCACCATTGGCACCACGACGGCCGACGAAGCACGGGAGATCATCGACCTGTCTCTGCAAATTCTCGAGCGTCGCACGCCGGACTACGAACTTCAAGGCACGCGTAGCAAAGCATCTCTGCAGACTGCCGCTGGCTGATCGCGTCGATCTTGCCCGCCGCACACCAGGCCGGAAATCAAGGTGCACCGGTGCCACCCTTTGGCGGCATCGGTGCCGCCTTCGATCCGCTGGCTGACCTCCACTTCGCCCAGATCACAGACATGCACCTGTCCACCGAGCGCCGCTGCCTGCCGCAAGATCTGCGTGAAGACCTGACACGAATCCTCGATCACCACAGTCTCGATTTCATCATCGCCAGTGGCGACCTCACAGCAGGTGGCAAACCCGCAGAATTTGCCGCCCTTCGACAGATCTTCGACGACCTGCCAGTGCCTGTCTATCCGGCCCCCGGAAATCACGACGACGACAGTGGCACCGACGCGGTCGCCTATCGACATCAACTGGGTCCCCTACACTACAGCACCGACATCGGGTCGCTGCATCTGGTGGTGTATGATGGCGAAGCCTGGCAGCGAGAGGGGCTCCGTTCCGCTGGCAACCAGGAGTCCTTCCCGTGGATCGCCTCTAGTATTGATGCGTGGCTCGACACGGATCTTGCTGCGCAACCGGCAGATCGGCCAATCCTCGTAGTCAATCACTTTCCCTGGGGCGATGAACTCTACGCACGCCTGCATCAACATCGAATCATCGGCGTGCTTTCTGGCCACTGGCACTCGAGTCGTCGTCATCTCGACGCAGGCGGCATCACCCACTATGCAACACCGACTCTCTGTTTTGGGGGTATCGATCAAACCCCACGAGGCTATAGGGTCTTCGACTATACCGACCACGTACTGCGATGTGAGAGTCGGAGCCTCACACCCAAGACACTGTGGCCGGGGATCGATCGAGTAGAAACACCTCAACCTGGTTCTGCTTCGTGTGTCCCAACAGCAGATGAATGGCCGCAGTTTCATGGTGGTCCGCGGCGCACCGGTTCCCGCGTCGATGGTCCAACCCCCGAGTTGCGACAGGCATGGTCAGCATCGATCGACGGTGGCATACATACAGCGGCCCCAGTCTTGCACCAGGGCCGACTCATGCAGACGACGTGGGATGATGACGATGGCCGCGGCGCTGGTGTGACGGCACTGGATGCGGTCACGGGAGAGCAGCAGTGGAGCTTCTCGACCGCTGCATCCGTTCGTCATTCGGCGGCCTGCATGGATGAGGGCGTCTTTGCACTGACCATCACTGGCAAGCTGGTGGCACTGGATCACACAGATGGAGCACTGCATTGGGCCTACGACTTACCCCATCCAGACAAGCGCTGGGTCTACAGCTCACCCCTGGCCTTTGAAGGTCGGATCTTCGCCGGTGTCTCATCTCATCTTGTCGCCCTCGACGCACAGAGTGGTGTCGTCCACTGGGTCCGTGACGATCTGGGCTGCGAAGACTGGATCTCATCCTATCCGTCGCCAGCTACGGACGGTCAACACCTTGTCGTTGCATTCTACAGTCAGCCGACGAGTCTCATCGTCCTTGATCTGGCGACGGGGGCCACCATCTGGCAGCGTGATGGCGAGAAATCCAACCACGTGTATTCCACGCCTGTCATCGGCGACGGTGTACTCTATGCCGTGAGTGGCTCCGCCCTTCGCTGTCTGAGTTTGTCCACGGGCAACCTTCATTGGGAGTGCCCCGTCTCGTTGCAGAGGATTCAGACAACACCGGCTCTGACAGATGATTACCTCATCCTTTCGACAGGTTCCGGCGAGGTACATGCCGTCGCCATCGACACGGGTCGCATCGTGTGGACGTGGCAAGTGGAGACCCACACACCACTGTTCACACCCTATCTACGGGAAGGCCCCACAACATTGAGCTCACCCGTGGTGGCCGGTGACCTCGTGTGGGTCAGTGCCGCAGATGGCTATGTCTACTGCCTGAGCCTGCAGACCGGTGCCCTTGCAGGTCTTCTTTCCATGAACAGTCCTCTCGGTGCCGCACCTTTGCCGAGTACTGATGCTCTATGGATTGGGGCAACGGACGGAACGATCAGATGCCTGTGTGCCTGACGAGCGCATACGAGGACACTTTGCGCGCCTACAGATACTCGATCATGCCATCATGGCCATGGCTGACCTGGGCCGAGCTGCCTAGATCCCTGAGAATCTGTCGCGTCAGACTCAGTTTGTGCTGCAGATCGTCATCGGTGTGATCGGGGTCGTGGTGCGGAACGATCCAATGCTCCGGTTGAATGAGGCCTACCAGAGCACAAGCATTGCCGACACTTGAATGCCCCCACCCCACCTTGCTGCCATACTCCGGATTCGTGTATTGGGCCTCGTGAATCAGAACATCTACATCGGCGAGGAAGGCCAGTTGCTCGCGGTGGACGGCAAGGCGTTCGTCATTCGGCGCCAGGTCAGCAGGGTCTCCCAGATAACCTTTGAGAAATTCGTTGTCAGGAAAGAAGGCCAGTCTGCGATCACCTACTTGGATTTTGTATCCCACTGCCGCACCGGGATGCACCGCGTGCGCCCACGTGATGGTCACGTCGCCGATCTGCAGTGATCCTTCAACGAGATCGGCAAAGCGCAGCTGCGCCTGCATGTCTTCCATTTGCACGGGGAAATAGGCCCGATCGAGCTGGCCTCCGAAAATCGATTCCACATCCTTGTCGACATTGTGAGGTGCGTGAATATCGATCTCATATCCGGGGATATAAGCAGGCGAGAAAAAGGGAAACCCTTGTATATGATCCCAGTGGGTATGGGTGATGAATAGGTGCACAGGTCTGGGGCCTGCTGCGGCGAGCGCCCTGCCGGCATCGCGAATACCCGATCCCGCATCAAAGAGGATATGTGTATCACCACTTACCACCTCCATGCAGGTCGTATTGCCACCGTGACGCACATAGTCGGGGCCCGAGACGGGAATCGAACCACGAGTCCCCCACAGTCGGATCGTGGTCGCCGTCGCCGATCGAATCTGCGGATTGTATTCGGCTACTTGGACCATATCGCTGTCGACGCCTGCATCTCGCGCCACCTCCGCAGTGCCCAGGGCGGCCGCTACGGCGTCTACCAATTTCTGTCGCGACACAGGTTTGGCGAGAAAATCGACGGCGCCCAATTCGCCCGCTTGCTCAATCTCCGTCTTGTAGTCCTTGGCGGAACAGACGATCACGGAGATCTCCGCCATTTGCGGATCTCCCTGCAGCTGCTCCAGCACCTGAAATCCGTCGAGCTTGGGCATCATCAGATCGAGAACCAGCACGTCAGGACGGCGCTCGCGGGCCATGGCCAGACACTGTTCCCCGTCCGCGGCGCGATTTACTTCGAAGCCGGCCTGGCGCAGGGCGGCCGCCATCGTCATCGCCAGAACGTCGGAGTCTTCGCTGAGCAGTATAGTAGGGCACAGAAGGCATGATCTAATCACGGTCTCCAGAATTTTGACAGATGTGCAAGCAAAGGCGTCCAGACCTTTGCGGCAACCGCGTCAGGATGAGGTGCGTCGCGGCGGCCCTGCCGTGAAAGAGCCACATGCCTACATTCAATTCCTGCACCTGAGCCCTACAACTGGAGCTGTCCCACTGTGACTGCCGTGATTGAATCCTGTCCCGATCAGATTTCCGCCGCCCACCGAGCGCAATACACTGAACTGGGATATGTCGCCTTCCAGAATGTGCTATCTCCAGAGGAAGTGGAGGCTGCCCGGGTCGCCTTACGCGAGGTGACCCATTCCATGATGCGGCAACTCGAGACGGGTCAGGCCAGTCTTCAACAGGCTCCAGCAGGAGCAACGAAGAACTATGCAGGTCCCCGCGTCGTGACTGAGACGGGGTGTGCGATTCATTTTGAGTCTGGCGTCGATCCGCGTGCATTGACGCCGGAAGAGGCTGAATTGAACTATCGCAAGCTACACGACTATGACCAGCAACATCCGGTCTTTCAGAATCTCGTTGAGCATACCAAGATCCGTGGCTTTCTTGGTGATCTGATCGGCCAGGAGATGGTCCTGAAGGCGACGATGGCACTCTCCAAACCACCTTTCATCGGTTCGGAGAAGCCCTGGCATCAGGACAATGCCTATTTCAACTGGCTCCCCCTGGATATGGTAGGTACGTGCTGGCTCGCCCTGGATGACGCGACCATCGACAATGGCTGCATGCATCTGTTGGTCGGCCAACATCAGCGCGGCCCCCTGCGCCACCATCACACGATCGATTGTGAGATCCTTCCGGACCGTATTGATCCAACCCAAGCCACACCCGTGGAACTGACAGCGGGCGGAGCGCTGTTTTTCTCTGCTCTGCTGCCACATCAGACACCGCCGAATAGCTCTCCAGAGCGGCGGCGAGCCCTGCAATTCCAGTATCGAGGTGTCGAGGCACACCAGGTCTCACAGGAGGAATTTGGCAAGGTCTTCGCCGAAGCGGACGGACAACCTGCGTCCTGTGCTCTGGCCTACGAAAATGGCTGAGCCGCACCGCTTGCCTGCTAAGAAACACTTGATTATTGTCGAGCCCTGATGGAAACCTACCCTGACTATGCTTTCTTCGGCACGCTGCTTGTCGTGGGCACGATTCTCGGCATTGCACCGGTCGTGGCACCACTGTTTCTGGCGCCGCGTTCACGTGGCCGCAAGACCCTCGACACCTATGAGTGTGGTGTCGACACCGAGGGCAGTGCGTGGATGCGCTTTGACATTTCGTATTACCTGTTCGCACTGATTTTCGTCGTCTTTGAAGTAGATGTCCTCTATATCCTGCCTGTGGCCCTTGTCTTCGACACGAGCGCCTATGTCTGGCGTGACCTGGTCGAACTGACCCTCTTTATCGGCATCCTCTTCCTCGCGGTGATATATGCGTGGAAGCAGGGCGTGCTGAACTGGCGATCGTAACAGTGGCCGAGAGCACACAGCCCGAGTCGGCCCAGATCGACTCAGATCCCACGCAGGTCGACCCTGATCTACTCGTAGAGCAAGTCAAGCCGCTGGTTCATCTTGATACCCTTGAAAATCTGCTCAATCACGCGCGCGCAAATTCCCTCTGGCCGCTGACCTTCGGACTCGCCTGCTGTGCCATTGAAATGATGGCCGTCGGCGCATCACGATTCGACCTGGATCGGATCGGCGCCGGGGTCTTCCGTCCCAGTGCACGGCAAGCGGACGTGATGATTCTCGCTGGCACCATCTCGCGCAAGATGGGCCCCGTCATTAAGACCTTGTGGGACCAGATGCCGTCGCCAAAATGGGCCATCGCCATGGGCGGTTGCACCATCGATGGAGGGCCCTTCAAATACCCCGGACAATACGCCATCATCGAGGGCGCAGACCGCATCATCCCCGTAGACGTGTATGTACCGGGATGTCCACCACGCCCTGAAGCGCTCTTTGCCGGAATCCTCAGGTTGGAAGAGAAGATCAAAGCCGGCGATACGGGCTGGGGGAAGTCAGCGTGAGCGAGTTGGCGGACAACATCACCGCCATGGAGGGCGTCACAGTCGGTGACGCTGGGGACGTCGCGAAGGGATGCCAACACCAACTTCGTTGTGAACTTGCTGCGCTTCGACCGGCCGCCGCCCTGTGCAAGCAATCTGGCTATCATCTTGAGCACATCACCTGTCTGGATCTACGGGCCGACGAGGGTGGGTGCATGCGTCTGGCCTATCAGTTCAATCAACAGGGCGCGCCCGATCGACTGCTGCTGCATGTCGAGATTGCCCCCGATGCACATGGCGTCACCATCAGTGATCTGTTTCGGGGTGCCGACTGGTATGAACGCGAGGTCTTCGACATGCATGGTGTGATCATCGACGGGCACGCTGATCTGCGACGCCTGCTGATGCCAGAAGACTACGTGGGTCACCCCCTGTTGAAGGACTTCACTGATGAAGATCCGGAGCGACATATCATGGCCGCTCCTATGCCGGCGCCTGAAGCCAAAAATGAAGGCTGAGGCTGAGGGGCGATGACTGATACGATCGAGTTGGTGCCGGATGCCAGTGATCCGGAAACGTATTTTCTCAACATGGGCCCGCAGCACCCCTCGACGCATGGTGTGCTACGCATCAGACTGCATTTGGAGGGCGAGCGCATCCTCGCCGCTGATCCGATCATCGGTTACGGACATCGTGCCCATGAGAAAATGGCGGAGAACCGCGACTATCTGCAGTTCCTGCCCAATTCCAGTCGTATCGACTATCTATCGGGCATGATTTACAACCTGGCCTACTGCCAGGCGATCGAGCACGCGCTCGAATTGGAAGTACCGGAACGCGCGCAGATCATCCGCATCATCTGCGGTGAACTCAATCGGATCTCCAGTCACCTGCTTTGGCTCGGCACCTTCGTACTCGATCTGGGTGGATTCACCCCCTTCCTCTACGGCTTCGACGATCGCGAGAAGATCCTCGACATTCTCGACTCGATCACCGGATCCCGCCTTACCTACTGCTATGGTCGTTTTGGTGGGGTGACGATGGATGTAGATGATGTGTTTCTGCGTCGCACCGCTGACTTTTGTGACTACTTCAAGACGCGCCTGAGCGAGTATCACGAGTTGGTCACTGGCAATGTGATCTATCAGCACCGTACGAAAAATGTCGGTGTCATCGGCACTGAGCTGATTCAGGATTATGCCCTCTCCGGTCCCGTGCTGCGCGCCGCCGGCGTGGCGCAGGATGTGCGCAAAGACGAACCCTACGGAGGGTATGAGCGCTTCGACTTCGATGTACCAATTGGTGAACGTGGCGGCGACTGCTTCGATCGCCATACGGTGCGCATGGAGGAGATGGTGCAGAGCATGCGCATCATTGAGCAAGCGCTGGCCTGTATTCCTGAGGGCCCCATCATGGCGCCGAAGGCGCCGAAGCGTTTCCGCCCCCCAGCAGGCGACTATTACTTCGCCGTCGAATCCGCGCGTGGACACTTCGGGATCTTCATCACCAGCGACGGTTCAGATGTGCCAGTGCGTAACAAGCTGCGCACGCCTTCTTTCGTAAATGTCTCCACCATGCCCATCGTTCTGCCCGGCACGATGCTCGCCGATACGGTCGCGGTTCTGGGCAGTATCGACATCGTCGTTCCTGAGATCGACCGATGACGGATTTTCCGCAAATCTTCGGTGGTCATTGGCCGGCCGTGCTGGCGGCGACGGCGGCGATCATGGGATTCATCACCGTCAACGCATTGGCGCTGATCTGGCTCGAGCGCAAGGTGAGTGCGCGCATACAACGACGCTACGGACCGACAGAAGTCGGCCCCTTTGGACTGCTGCAGACACTGATGGATGTGGTGAAACTCGTCGGCAAGGAGCTCATCACACCCGACCACGTGCACAAGACGCTGTATCTGATCGCGCCGGTCCTCGTCTTTGCGCCCCTCTTGGCGTTGCTGTCCTTGATCCCCATCGATGAGGGATGGGTCTTCCACGACTACGACATCGCCCTCGTCTTACTCCTGGCATTTTCAAGTTTGAACATCATCGGCATCTTTGCTGCGGGGTGGGGCTCGAACAACAAATACGCTCTGCTTGGGGCGGTACGTGCCGTAGCGCAGAATATCTCCTACGAGATCCCCCTGCTGCTGGCCGTGATCCCCATCGTGCTCATGACGCGGTCTTTGAGTTTGTACGAGATCGCCAGCGCGCAGGGCAGCTATCCCTTCGTGCTTGTTCAGCCTCTGGCGGCGCTCATTTACTTCATCGCAGGTACGGCCGAGACCAATCGCGCCCCCTTCGATATTCCTGAAGCGGAGTCGGAACTGGTCGCCGGGTTCCACACGGAATACTCAGGCATGCGCTTTGGTGTGTTCTTTCTGGCCGAATTCACCCACATGGTCATCATCTGTTCTGTGGCGACGATTCTGTTCCTCGGCGGCTGGAATGGTCCTTTGCTTCCGGGTTGGCTGTGGTTCTTTCTGAAGGTGTATTCACTGATTCTGGTCATGATGTGGTTCCGCTGGACCTTTCCACGACTACGTTTCGATCAACTCATGTCCCTCGCCTGGATGATTCTGGTACCGCTGGCCCTCGTGAACCTTCTTGCCACCACTGTCCTCATCAAGCTTCTCTAGGCGCGCTCGCATGATCAAAGAGACAATCGTCGGTGCCCGCTCGCTGCTGACCGGCATGAAGGTGACCTTTCTGAATGCCTTCAAGAAACCTGTCACATCACAGTATCCACGTGAGCGGATCGAGATGTCCGAGGCCTATCGGAATGTCATCGTCCTCGTGGAAAAGGATGATGTCGGGTCTCATGATTGCATCGACTGCGGTATGTGTGAACGGGTGTGCCCCTCCTTCTGTATCAAGGTGGAGGGTGAGCGACCAGAGGGCATGAAGCGCAAACGCGCGACGCGCTTCGAAGTCGACTTCGCCTTGTGTTCGGAGTGTGGTTTGTGTCTGGACGTATGTCCCACAGACACCCTCGGCTACAGTCGTGAATTCGACCAGGCAGGTTATGGCAGGAACGATTTCCTATACGACCTGCTGGTCCCCTATCGCGAACGTGAAGAGACGGTGCGCACCACATTGCGTGCAGCCGAGGCGGAAGCTGCTGCTGCAAAGAAGGCCGCTGCTGCAGCCAAAGCGGCGGCCAAGAAAGCAGCAGACGAGACGGGAGAAGGCGATGACAGCTGAAACCATCGTTGTCGGCGTGTTCGTCATCGTCGCCGTGGCCGGTGCTGTTTTGGCCGTTCGCTCGCAGCAGATCCTGCACAACATCATTGGCCTTGGCATCAGCCTCTTCGGCATTGCTGGTCTGTTTCTGCAATTGGGTAGCCCTTTCGTAGCGGCCATGCAGGTGCTCATCTACATCGGCGGTATCGTCGTGGCCATTGTGTTTGCCATGATGCTCTCCATGGCGATGACGATCAATCCACCCGCACGAAATCTGCCGAAGACGATCTTCGCAGCCATTGGATCAGGCCTGTTTTTCGCGGGACTCGTGGGATTGTTGAGCAAGACGCACTTCGTGACAAGACCGACAGCGGCTGATGAAGCCTGGGCGGTGAGCCGTATCGGCAACGCCCTCCTCGAGCACTACAATCTCGTCTTCGAGACTCTGTCCGTCGTCTTGTTGCTGGCAATTGTCGGCGCCATCCTCATTGCCCGACGAGACAGGACGCCCGCATGACCCTCGAGATGTATTTACTCCTTAGTGCGGTCTTGTTCTGCCTCGGTCTGTTTGGCGCATTGTCGCAGCGAAATCTGATTGCGGTTCTGATTGGCGTCGAACTGATGATGAACGCCGCAAGCCTGAACTTCATGGCTTTTAATCGCTTCAGTGTGACCGACCCGTCCACGGGACAGGTCTTCGTCCTCATCATCATCGGTCTTGCTGCCGCCGAGGTGGCCATCTTCCTGTCCATCATCCTCAACCTGTATCGCCAGCGTCGGACCATCGACCCTGAGTCGATCACAGAATTGAGATACTGACATGGACACAACCCATCTGATCATCGCCACGACCTTCGCACCCTTCGTCAGCTTCGTGATCGCTATACTGTTTTTGCATCGGTCGCCACGTCTGGCACAGGCCATCGTGATCACCGGCGCTGCCGTTGCACTCGGTTGTGCCGTGCAACTCTGGCTTGCGGGTCCTGTTGAGCCGCTGCGGTATCTGTGGTTCACGAGTGGTGCGATCGAGTTGCATTTCGGCTTCCTGCTCGACGGTCTGAATCTGATGTTTGGCGTTGTCGTGGCTCTGATCACCCTATGTGTCATCATCTACTCCGTCGGCTACATGGCACATGATCCGTCGAAGACACGCTACTTCGCTTTGCTGGCATTTTTCGAGTGGGCCATGCTCAGCTTCGTGTATGCTGTCGATCTGTTGCAGTCTTTCATTTTCTGGGAGCTCGTCGGACTTGCGTCTTTTTTCCTTATAGGATTCTGGTATCAGAAAGCCTCTGCAGCCGAGGCAGCTCGCAAAGCATTTCTGATGACGCGAATCGGCGATGTCGGACTTTTGGTCGGCATCCTCGTCGTCTTGATGACGGCTGGACATTTCGACATTCCTGGTCTCCTTGATCCTGAGCGCGGACTGGTTGCACGTGTTGCCCCGGCAACGCTAACAGCGATCACTCTGCTGATCTTCATAGGCATCGTGGGTAAGAGTGCCCAGTTCCCGCTGCACACATGGCTTCCTGACGCGATGGAAGGCCCCACGCCCGTGAGCGCGTTGCTGCACTCAGCCACCATGGTTGCCGCCGGCGTTTTTCTGATGGCCCGTCTTTATCCGCTCTTTCTTGCCGCAGAAACGACACGCAGCATCATTCTTGTGATTGCCACGGTGACGGCCTTGCTGGCGGCGACGATGGCCATGGTTGATCGTGACATCAAGAAGGTCCTCGCCTATTCATCGATCTCGCAGCTCGGCTTTATGTTGATGGCCCTCGCCGCGGGATCTCTGTTTGCCGGTGTTTTCCATCTGATCACCCACGCCATGTTCAAGGCGCTGCTCTTTCTCTGCTCCGGGTTGTTCATCCATCACTTTGCCACCAATGATCTGGAACAGATCGGTCAGGCTGGTGGGCGAAGCATGAAACTGACAACCATTGGTCTGCTCGTCGGCGGTGCTGCACTGGCAGGCGTACCGCCGCTGAGTGGATTCTTCAGCAAAGAAGAGATCTTCGCCGCCCTCGGTCACGGCAGTGGCACGGTCTTCACCATTGCCGCTCTTGTCGTGGCATTTCTGACGGCCTACTACACGTTCCGCATGATCTTTCTCATCGTGCTGCCAGCTCGATTTGAACCGGCCTCGGGCAGCGACGAAGATGCGCACGGTAGTGCCGAGCCCTGGACGATGGTTTTTCCTGTCGCCGTATTGACGGTGGGCGCCGCCATTGGCGGCCTGTGGGGACAGCAGATCGCAGCTGCTTTGAACGTGCAGGCGCCGACGCATACGCTCGGATCGATGCTCCCCGCCATCGGCGTCGTCCTAGGGGGAATTGGTCTGGCCTGGGTTGACTTTGGCCGCGGTGAGCGCGCCGGTTTCCTGTCCCGCCTTCCAGCGCTACAGACGCTGTTCAGCAATGGCTGGTATATCGATACGTTGTATCGAGCCGTCTTTGTTCGCCTGACGAATTGGCTGGCGACCTTGCTTCACGGAGTCGAAGTGAAGGGACTTGATGGTGGATTTGATCAGGTCGGCTTTGGTTTACTACGCTCTGGAGATGGGTCGCGAAGCCTGCAGAGTGGATGGGTGCAGTTTTACGGAGGTTGTGTCGTGCTTGTCATTGGCGCCATCGCCCTCTACGTCGGCATGGGAGGCTAAGTGGACGCCCTGCCACTACTGAGCGCCATCCTGCTGAGTCCCGTTCTTGGCCTTGGGCTGATTCTGCTTGTCCCAGGGGGCGCTGCCCGCCTTGTGCGCTGGATCAGTCTCGTGTCGGCGACGGTTGCGTCCCTGTTGAGTATCCATCTGTGGCACAGCTACGACACGGCCTCAGGGGGCCTGCAGTTTGTCGAGCGGCTACCCTGGGTCGAGGCACTGGGTATCTCCTACCACCTGGGCGTCGATGGTTTCGGCACGATTTTGGTCATGTTGAATTCCATCGTCTATCTCACAGGCGTTTTGACGATGTGGGAGTTGACCGAGCGCGTGAAGGGATTCTTTGGCTTCATGTTGCTGTTGGTGGTAGGTGTCTACGGCGTGTTCATGTCCCAGGATTTGTTCTTCTTTTTCTTCTTCTACGAGATCGCCGTGGTTCCCATGTATCCCCTGATCCTGATCTGGGGAAGTGGCAACCGTGACTATGCGGCGATGAAGCTGATGTTGTTCCTGCTTGCCGGTAGTGCGCTGCTATTTCCTGCCTTGCTGACGATCTACCATTCCTCGGGACTGGGCACCTTCGACATGGTCCTGCTGAGTCAGCATCATTTCGACCCGGACCTGCAGATCTTCCTCTATCCGTTGATCTATCTCGGATTCGGCGTTCTGGCGGGCATGTTCCCGATTCATGGCTGGTCGCCCACGGGGCATGTGGCTGCACCATCCGCCGTGTCGATGTTGCATGCGGGCGTATTGATGAAACTGGGTGCTTTTGGAATCCTCAGTGTCGGTATTCGTTTGCTGCCTGTGGGAGCCACGTATTGGGCACCCACTTTCACCGTCCTTGCCACCATCGGCATCGTCTATGGTGCGTTTGTCGCCATCCGCCAGACTGATTTCAAATTCGTCATTGGCTTTTCATCCGTGTCCCATATGGGCATCGTCCTGCTTGGCCTCAATCTGGCCACCCTTGGCCAGGCGGGCGACGACGCACTCAATGGTGCCGTCTTCCAGATGTTTGCCCATGGCATTATGACAGCGTTGTTCTTTTCGACCGTCGGTTTTATCTACGACCGGGCGCACTCAAAAACCATTGCAGACTTTGGCGGGCTGGGCGCACAGATGCCCCGGGCAGTGTCGATCTTCATCGTCGCCGGTCTTTGCGGAGCGGGTCTCCCGGGTCTTGCCAGCTTCTGGGCAGAACTGCTCGTCTTTCTGGCCGCATTAAAGACGTATCCCCTCGTCGGTCTCGTCATCATCGGCGGTCTCGTGCTGACGGCTGTCTACATTCTGCGCGTTTTCCGCGAAGCGTTCTTTGGTGAGGTCAATCCTCGTTGGGAATCATTGCGTGAATTGGATCTGGTCGGCTGGCAATTGCTGCCAAGGGCGATTCTTGTCGGTGTGCTTCTGTTCTTCGGCTTTTTTCCGCGCGCACTCCTCGACGTCATCGACGGCACGACGACGACCTTCCTCGCTCGCTTCTGGATGCAGTGATCGTGGAACCTTCTCTCTTTGCACCTGAACTGATTGCGCTCTTAGGCGGCCTGCTGTTATTCGGCGCCCCACTTCTTGGCGCCGGGTCGACGACGAATTGGCGTTTGGCCATTGTCATCGGACTCGCCACGGTTGCTGGTGCGATCTGGACACTACCCATGTCGGGCGACGCATTCGCCCCAGGCATCTACCACATCGACGCGTTCTCGCAGAGTGTGAAGGTCGTTCTCGCGCTCGGGTATCTGCTGGTCATTCTGGGCGCCCGTGAGCCACTGACCCTCAGGGCTCACGCCTGGTGTGAACTGCCCATGTTCCTGCTCATGGCAACGGTGGGCATGATGATCATGGTGTCAGCGACGGAGTTGCTGACCCTCTACATCGGCATGGAGTTGGCCGCCTACCCGGTGTACATCGTCATTGCTCTGCATCGGAATCCAGCGGTGGGCGCAGAGAGTTCAACGAAATACATGGTGCAGGGGATGATGGCCTCGGCCGTATCCCTCTACGGCATGAGTTTCCTCTATGGACTGACGGGGTCGACGTATTTCAGCGCCATGGGAGTGCAGATCAGCACCCTGGCGGCGACACCGCTCTTCTGGTTTGGCATCGTGCTGCTGCTCTCAGGCTTTCTATTCAAACTTGCCGTGGCACCCTTTCACTTCTGGGCGGCCGATACATACGAGGCCTCTCCCCATGAGGTGATCACCTTCGTCGCGAGTGTCTCGAAGGTTGCCGCCATCGCCCTGTTGTGCCGCATCATGTCTCTCGTCATCCCCGCCGGATCTGAGGCCATGGGTCTGCAGAGCATTCTGATGTGGTTCGCCCTGGCCGCCATGACGCTGGGAAATCTGGCGGCTCTACGGCAGTCTGACCTGAAGCGATTGCTTGGATATTCGGCTGTCGCGCACGCCGGTTATGCGCTGATTGGTGTGCAGGCCATGTCCGCGAGTGGTTTGACGGCAGCCCTGTTCTACGCCGTCGGCTATGGCGCCATGTCGCTGATTTGTTTTCTCGTGATCGCCGCCGTCGGACGCGATCAGGATCGTGTTGCCATTGAGGACATGTCAGGTTTGTGGCAACGTTCCCCCGGGATGGCCCTCGTGTTTCTCGTGGGTCTTCTGGGTCTGATTGGCCTGCCGCCGACGGTGGGATTCATCGGCAAGTGGTTTCTCTTCTCCGCTGCCATCGAACAAGGCCAATTCATGCTGGTCCTCGTTGCCGCCATCAATGCAACGATCGCCCTCTACTACTATCTGGTCATCTTGCGGCAGATCTATCTGGTGGAGGCGACGGCAGAAGCGCCTGCCGTGAAGTGGACACCGTCCCTGGTGATAGCCACGACTGTTGGCAGCGTCATCGTTGTGGGGATGGGCGTCCTGCCCGGCGCCGCGTGGGATCTGGCGGCCCTTGCCGTGGCAGCTCTACTGGGCTGAAGCCTTCCAGCTCCTAGAGACGACCACCCCGCCACACTTGACCACCCCTCTGCCATAGGGTGGCGACCTCTTCAGACATCCAGCACGTATTTGGCGAGTGGACTGATCCGCGCCGCTGACTCAGCGCGTAGATACTCCTTCTGATTCGTCTGCTGCGCATGTTCGCGGGCGATGAAGGCGCAGTGCAGTAAGCGGCGAGAGGCTGAGGTGCTGCGATTGTGCGTGCAACCGTGCCAGGCGTTGCCATTGAAGATTCCCACGGAGCCAGCTGGCGCACACAGATAGACCTCATCCGGATGGCGTGCCAGGGGATCGTCGGTGGCATCGTGCACAGTCTCGGTCAGCAGATGGCTGCCGGGGACCAGCCTCGTGGCGCCATTGCCTGGCGTCACATCGTCGAGCATCCACATGGAGTTCACCACGTGATATTGACCCGTGCCACGCTCACCACCCCAGTCAGCATGCAATCCCTGCTGGCCATAACCTGGCAACGGATCGTGAGCATTCAGCGAGTGCAGTTTGAAGGGGCGCTGAAGGACATGCCACACAGCCGCTAGTAACTGCGACTGAATGTAGACGTTGTCGAAGATCGCTCCCTTGTTGACCAGGTCAGCAAGCCGGCGCACGCCTTCCATCTGGGCGACCTCTTTGCCCGCATCTGTGCCCTCCGTCTGGCAGACCTGCTCGAAGGCGTCGCGCAGACCAGCCAGCCAGGTGGGGTTGATGATTCCTTGCAGAATCGTGTAGCCCTGCTCGTCCAGCTCGCGGGCATTTTCGGCATCCAGCGCTGTCGGTTCGAGGCCTAAATCGATTAATCGTGGATCCATCCGTCGTGCCTCAGGCCCGCGGCCATTGTTCGTGAAATGTCTCGTATCTGGCAACTGCTTCTACGTCCAGCTCAACACCCAGCCCGGCGCCCTTGGGCACAATCGCGACGCCATCGGCCACGAGGGGTCGTTTTAGCAAACTGTGTTCGTGCACAAAGTTGCCACACAGATCGCTGCCATAGGTGCAATTGCTTGCCGCTGCCGAAGCGTGCAATCTGAACGCATCGAAGACACCCAGATCGACATTCGACGCCTGCCAGACAGGGATGTCTGCAGCACCCGCAATGCGAGCCATGTCGAGGAAGGCCCAATCGGAGGGCGCCACATTGATCGCGTCCACGGCGTCCATATCGATGGCGTGGATGACCTGTAGCGCATTCTGGAAATGGGGCGCCACCTTCACCGTCGTCTCGCCACGCAGCCGACGGTAGTCTTCCATGTCATCCTTGGGCATGGGATCTTCGAAGACCACATCGAGGCCGTCGAGGCGGCGGGCCAATTCGAGACTGTTCGCAAGATTGTGGAAATTGTGGCCCGGATCCATGACGATCCGCATGTCGGGTGCTACCTCGTGGATAGCAAAAGCACGCTCAGCGACATTGCCGTCCTCCCAGGTGCATTTCATCTTGATCCCGTGGAAGCCCAGTTCGAGCGCACGACGTGCCGCAGCAGCCGTGTCCTCTACCCCCATGCGGGCAATCCAATAGTCGACGAGAATCTCGTCTTGCATTCGACCACCGAAGATGCGACACAGAGGCCAGTCGATCTGTTTTCCGATCAAATCGAGCAAGGCGATCTGCCAGCCACCGCCACCCAGTGTGCGTGGTTCGAAGTCGCGCACGTCTTTGCCCAGCAGGTCAGGCGGGGACTCCTCCCGAACATCGAAGTAGGGCCCACCCATACCGATCCCCGTATGCCCAGCGTCGGTGTGGATGTAATAGAGATCCTGCAGACGCTCACTGATCGGTTGGGGATAGCTTGAGGTGAATTCCTCGTAGTCGGGTGGCGACAGGATACCGGGCATGAATGGCACCTGCACACTCCGGCGTTCCAGATGGGTGATCTTCACGTGCGTCTCCAGGTAAATTTCGTCTCAGTCACTGCCATTGATTCCATCCCGCTACGCCAAAGGCGGGTGCCAGGGGCAACGGATCGAGAGTTTCTTCCATACGGTGACGCAGGAGCTTGTGGTGCTGCTCAAGAATGGCTCGACTCGCTGCGTCCCCGACAAGATTGGTCATCTCCCAGGGATCGGCTTGCAGATCGAACAGCTGCCACGGCTTCGCCCCCGTTTCTCTGTCGCCTTGGACGGTGTATTTGTAGCGCTGTGATCGGAAGCCACGCCACACTTCGTCGTGGAAGGGCAATCCAGGCCGCAACTCAGCAACAAATTCGAGCAACACCCCTTCGCGACCGAGTTGGTCTGTGTCGCCGCGAATCAGATCACTCAAATCCGTCCCCGGCAACTCGTCGCGAGGTGAGCGTCCGGCCAGACCCAGGAAGGTCGGGAACAGATCCTCCGTGCACGTCGGCTCCTGCAGCACGGTACCGGCACGCTGGGGTTGCCGCGGATCATAGACAATCAACGGCACGCCGACGGATTCTTCCCACGGACGTTGCTTACTGACCACGCCATGGGCACCGAGACTCTCGCCGTGATCTGCGAGGAAGACGACGACTGTATCCTCTGCCAGTCCCAACTCCTCCAGCACAGCCCGCATGCGTCCTACATTCGTGTCAAGGTTTTCCACCATGGCATAGTAAATCTTGCGCTGTAGGGTCCACGCCTCCCGCTGTTGATCTGTCTCGGCGGTAAAGTTTGGTGGCAACTCGATCTCGCGTGCCTTCCACTGCGCCTCCAACTCGGATGGCGCCTCATAGGGTGGATGCGGCGCCTCAACGGACACAACCATGCAGAAGGGACGGGATTTGTCACGTCCCTCCTTCAAGTAGTCACAGGCGACATCTACGAGTCCATCCGTCTGGTAACCATTGATGGGAATCGGCGTGGTGTCGTCATCTTCGAAGTAGCAGGTATCGAAGAATCCATTGCGTAGTTCGAAGCCGAACCATTTCTCCCAACGTCCCTGATAGGGCCGACGCACGGGTGTACGATTGCATTGCTCCGCCGAACCCATACGACCATGGCCACCGTCCAGATGCCACTTGCCCACGTAGATCGTCTCGTAGCCGCCCTCATTGAATTCATCCGCCAGCGTCCGTTCCGCCGGGGACATGCGCCATTCGATTCCAGGCACCAGACGTGTGTGTGCATAGTGGCCCGTCATCATCGTGAAGCGAAAGGGCACGCAGATCGGATAGGTTGAATTTGACTGGGCGAAGCGTACACCATCAGCGGCGAGCTGGTCGATGTGTGGCGTACGACTGTTCGGATCGCCGTGGCACGCCAGCGCCTGACGTCGCAACTGATCGCTGAGGATGATGAGCAGATTCGGAGACGTCGTCACAGTTGGCTTCTCTATGATGTGAGGGAGACGTATAACAGCGCCACGAAGGCCGCCACAATACTGCATGCAAGACCCAGAGCAAAGGGTCGCGTGCCACCCGCCTTCAGGGCGCGAAATTCAGTCAACAACCCCACGCCGGCGATGGCCGTCGTGATCAACCATCCCGCTGCCAGACCCAAAACCTGCGCCAAATCCATCGTGCGATCGCCAGCGCCAAAGAGAAAGCGGTCCGTCATATGGAAGGTGACTTCGGGCAGGAATCCGGAGGTGCGCAGCAGGGCCGCCACAAGAAAGAGCAGCACGAAGGACGGTACCAATTTGCGATACTCAATACCGCCGCCGACATAAGCCGCTTCTCGCCGCCGACGGTGTGCGTAGACGGCACCGATCAGGAAGATGACGGGACCCAACA
>Ga0233434_1000753_pt1 | contig 34692 bp, 43 predicted proteins | sample SI_122_August201_4_FD_182738 | JGI IMG/M metagenome (GOLD analysis project Ga0233434, IMG submission 182738) | Seawater microbial communities from Saanich Inlet, British Columbia, Canada - SI_122_August2016_120_MG | ecosystem: Environmental > Aquatic > Marine > Inlet | place: Canada: British...
CTAATCAGAATTCCAAAAAAGGGCGGGTTTAGTGGATCAGTTTTGTCAATGCTCAGTATAACCTAAAGATTTTATTCAAACCTACAAAGTATTCTTGTGCTCAATACTGTCTACAAAGACGCCATATTTCATTAAAAAGAAGTTATTTGTCCGCACTGTGGCCGATTTACTCACGAAATTTTGACCGATTGAAGTTTGGTTGTTGTGAGGAAATCAAGAATTTACCACATAGTAATCACGCAACAGATGCTTTTTTTGTGAATTTTTCACATTCGGCAACTCTAAAATCAAGAACATTTTTCATTTTTTCAAGTACATGATTGCCATTTAACATAGTCAAGATAGCTCCTTGAATATCAGAAATTGCATCACATATTTTGATTTGTTCGGCAATCGAAGGATTTTGAGTAAGTAATTGCCAATATTTTTTTTCTATCGTTTTGAGGGTATCAAGAGAACGAAAGGTTTCATCAACATACTCATATTTTGCAATTTCAATAAATCTATCAGAGATATGATCATTCATTTCATTTTTAATTCGTCGTAGAGTTCTATCACTAATTTTATGACCATTTTCTTCTAAATAATTTAGAGTCTCTTCAGTTGAGAATCGATATATTTTACATTGTGTGATTAGTTCTTTGATTTTTTCCCTATCTTTTTTTATCATTGTTTAATCAAACTCCTAATTGCATCAATTTTTGTAATCAATGATGTAATTTTTCCATTTTCTGAAACTAAAAAACAATCATGTTCAATAAGAAATTCAAGTAAAACAGAGGTTATTTTAAAATTAAAATCAATTATGGGAGGCGGAAAATCCATAATTTCTTCAACTCCAACATGAGCATCCAAAGGTCCGGGGTTTTCTAAAAAGTATTTTGAAATAGAATGTTCTGTAACCATACCCACACATCTAGAATTTGAAAATACAGGTAATTGGCTGAAGTCATTTTTTTGCATAATATTAAAGACCTCAGTTAGAGAGTCAGATTTTGAAACAGACCTAAGTTTTTTTGAGAATTGTCCTACGGTTTTAATACCTTTGAGAACATGTTGTTCTTCTTGGTCTAATGTAAGAAATATTTTTTCTAATAAATTAAAATTTGGATTGGCTTTTCTAGTTTCAATCATGCTTAAAAAATTAGGTTTTACATCTATCAATTCTGCAAATTTCTTTAAAGACATACCCATAGCTTCTCGTCTAATTCTAATTTCATCCAATCTAGGAAATCCCATGTTTACTATACGCATCTGCAGTATTTAAAGATGTATTATATTGAATAGACTCATTATAATTGAACTTATTCAGTACTAATTAAAATGCATTAAAAACAATTACAATACATGTCAAAGCAAAATACAGAATCATTTGACACATACAATACAAGTGCAAATGAGATTAAAAATAAAATCCTCAAAGAAGGGATTTGGAAACCATATACAAATAGGATTAAAAATTTGTTACTTTGTCAAGACAAATTTTGGGAATTATACAATACAGAATCAAATTTGGAGCACAAAAAAGTAATCCTTGAAGACATTGTAAATTTGCAATCAGTGATTGCTGATTGGTACAAGTCATCAAAGAAAATCATAGAGTTTGAAACAAATTCTGGAGTATGTCAATGACTTACTATTCTCCAGGAATTGAGTATGATTGTCCTCGATGCAAATCTTGCAAAATTGGATTTATCATAGACAACAAATACAAAAAATGGCTAGATGTTATGCTGTTAATTAATCACAGAAAAATAAAACTAAGTGATTTGTATGCAGATTACAAGAATAACCCAGACTCTGTAAAATGGATGTGTTATGGATGCAGAGATTGCGGAGTTGTGACTAAAAAATGAATTTTCTAAATATCTATACTACTACCATACTGTGAAAGCATTTTTTCAAGAAAAGCCTTTTCACTTTCAGACAAATCTTTCCAACTACTCAGATTTCGTTCAATATTTTCTAATTCATCTTTTTCTGAAAAATTTGTGAAATTATAATTTCTTAGTGCAACACAAACTTTGATCTGATCTTCTTTATCCCAAGGGAGACTCCAAACTGCCATTAGGAATTTTTTGAATTTCAAAGATAAAAGGATTTCAGAAAATTTCAAAGATAATATTCCAAAATTAGGCACAAACAGTATGTACTGTATGCATACTATACTCATGTTTCTTAATACCAAATTAATTTTTAGTTGATCTATGAAACAAATTGAAATTATGATAACTAACAGTCAGATTATTACGCTAGGAAAATATCAAACATACCAGAGGGGAGAATTTGGACATGAGTGAAGATCCAGTAAAAAGTTTAATTGCAGAATTAGGAGCTCACCTATCACAAAAAGAGCATTCAGACATTGTAATGAACAATGGGAATGGAAAGCAATTTCTTATTGAACCATCAGAATTTGTAGAGATAAAATCAATAAACAATCCACGAAAAATTGCATTTGTTGATGGAGGGGATGGACCACTAGAGGAATCACCAAATTTTCTTGTAACTATTAATCGAGTGTATTTTTCCCTATTCCAGGGTAAAAAAAGAATAAAGCCCAAAGCCAATCCACGTGTTCAGTTTTTTTCTAGTGTCACATCAAATGTATCAACAATTAATGGAAAAAAAGCTGTCAGTTATGACACAAAGTTATTTCCACACAGTGATGAGGATAAAAAATATCTTCCAGAAGCTGCGGATTTAACATCAAACACTGAAAGTACCACAGTACTACAAGGTGCAAGATTGAATTCTTTGGGAAGACGATTTGCTGAATGGCAATTAGCAATACATGTTGTGGATAAGGAATTAGAAAAAGGGGACATGATAGTAATGGATGGTTCATTGCAAACTAATTTTAAAAATGAAATAAAATATGCAAAAAAGTTGTATGATTTGGCAATGAGTAAAGGTGTGATTGTTTGTGGTTTGGCAAAAACTAGTCGATTAATCACAGAATCAGGGGATCCTTTACTTGCTAGAATTGCTGAAATTTCAGAAGATGTTCCATTTGAGAAATGGTATGTCAAAGTAGCCGAAGAGATATCAGCTGATGATAGAGGATTTATGCTTGCAGTAAAGTTTCATGGAAAATCTCAATTTGTGTTCCGATTTGAAATATTACGAGAGCAGTTTGAGGCTATGAGTAGTGAGGAGTTGAATTCAGTTCTAGATAGTTTGGTTGAGAATTCCCAGGATGTAGCCATGATTGGCTATCCATATGGAGCAATTGATGCAGACAGATTTGCCCAAGTTAGAAATGACGAACTTGGTATGTATCAGGGATTTATGATGGCTGAAAAAATGCGTCACCCCGAATGGAAGAAACTACAAAAGTATAGTGCAAGTTTGGCAGCTCATGACGTATTAAATGGAGTGACTAGTTAATGGATGAATTATCAGTAGTAGGTCAAGTAGTTGGCGGAAGTTTTGGAGATATTGTAATTCGACAAAAGGCTGGAACTGATTTAGAGATTGGAGATTTAATGGTGTCCGAAGAGAATGGTTCATTTTTAATTTTACAAGTGTTCTCATTAGAGTTTGGTAGTCAAATCCAAGATAAGATGCAGCAAATGATGTCAGGTGTTAATTTAGAGCAAGGAGTAGTTGATGCTCACTTTTATGAACCAGACTTTGTCAATTATGTTCTAGCTAGAATAAAACCACTTGCTCGAGTATATAGAGAAACTAATGATGTAAAGATTCCAAAATCATTGCCTTCATTTTTTAACAAATTACGATTAATTACTAAAGATGATTTAAAATTTCTACAAAAAGAAAAAGATTCAGTCTTTGTTGGGTATATCAGAAGTGGAAGTAAAGTTATCAAGGAAGCTGAAGTTTGGTTACCTGCTGAAGATGTATTTTCACATCACATGTTAATTCCAGCAACAACTGGTCGAGGAAAATCAAATTTAGTTAAGACAATTTTATGGTCAGTACTTGACACAAACAAAGTTGGTGCATTAGTGTTAGATGCACATGATGAATACTTTGGTAGAGTTGGAATTGGATTAAAACTTCATCCACGTGCAAAAGAGAATCTAATGTATTATACTCCTGCAAATCCACCAGTAGGAGCTAATAGACTAACAATTAATTTACAATCAATTAGACCTGAACACTTTGAGGGAATTGTTGATTTCTCAGATCCACAATTCCAGGCAATTAGAATGGCACATAGACAACATAGGAAAAATTGGATTCGAGAATTAATGCTAACTGATGCAGTCGATGCTGGAATGGAGAGTTCTACTCCAAGTAAGGGAGAGTTTGCTGCAGCCACAATGATGGTAGTTCAGCGTAAATTACGTTTACTATTGAGCCTGGAAAAAGATGAAGAAGGTGTTGTATTTTCTCGCCATGAAGTCTTTGATAGTACCACAAAGGGGCTCAACACAGTAGATGATATTGTAAAGGATATTGAGCAGGGTAAAGTTGTCGTGTTAGATACTTCACGATTAGGAGATGAAGCAGAAATATTGGTTGGAAACATTATTGCATCAAAATTATTACAAAAATACAAAGATGCAAAAGCTTCTGGAGAATTGGAAAGAAAACCAGTTGCAACTATTGTAATTGAAGAGGCACCTAGAGTAATTGGTGTTGATGTGTTGACATCAAGAAATGACAACATCTATGCTACTATTGCCAAAGAGGGTCGTAAATTTAAAGTCGGACTAACTGCAATTACTCAATTATCCAGTGTAATACCTAAAACTATCTTAGCTAACATGAATACAAAAATCATACTTGGTAATGAGATGAAACAAGAAAGAGAGGCAATCATAGCTTCTGCATCTCAGGATTTATCTGAAGATGACAAAAACATTGCAAGTTTAGATAAAGGTGAGGCAATAGTAACTAGTATCTTTGTTCCATTTGCAATGCCAATTAAAATTCCATTGTTTGAAGATATTGTAAAAGAGAAAGGTGTAACGCCCGAGTCTGGCAAGACAAAGGTGTTTTAATTGAAATTTGCACATTTATCAGATGTCCATTTAGGTTTTCAAAAACACGAATCATTACAAAAAATAGAACAGCAAGTATTTGAGAATATTTTAAATCAATGTATTGAAAGAAAAGTTGATTTTATTTTAATTCCAGGAGATCTATTTCATGTAAACATTCCAGAGATGCGGGTTCAGAAATTTGCATTTGCAATGTTTCGTAAAGTGTATGATGCAAACATTCCAGTTTATGTGGTATATGGAAGTCATGATTTTTCTCCAGTATCAAACTCTGTAATTGATTTGTTATCAGAAGTTGGATATATCAGAAAAGTTACTCAGGCTACAAGCCATGAGGATGGACGGATTTCTTTAGAGTGTTTGGTTGACGAGTCAACTGGTGCAAAGATTACAGGTCTATCTGGATTAAAGGTTGGAAAAGATAGAGAATGGTATGAGAAACTAGACAGAGATTCATTAGAGTCAGAATCAGGCTTTAAGATATTCCTGTTTCATGGGGGAATTTCAGATATGAAGACTGATTCAGGCATGGATGGGGACCAAATGCCGCTATCTTTGCTGCCTAGAGGTTTTTCATACTATGCAGGAGGTCACATGCACAAATGGAACCACCAGTCCTTTGAGGGTTATAGTAATGTGGTATATCCTGGAACTCCATTTGCAGGATATCACGCAGATTTGGAGGATAACGCAAATGGGCAAAAACGTGGATTTGTTTTAGTAGAATTTGAAGATGATGTAAAATCAGTTGATTTTGTAGAGATTGAAAATACAGCATATGAGGTAATTGAAGTTGATGCAAATAACAGAAAAGCAGAATCAGTTAACAAAGAATTATCTGAAAAAACTGCAGAGATAAATGTTGAAAATAAAGTAGTCATTGTTAAAATCAAAGGCGAACTAATATCAGGCAAGACTGCAGATGTTGATGTATCTATACTTCGAGATAATTTGAATAGTAAAGATGCAATGGTAGTCAATGTTAGTAAGAATCAACTAACATCAAAAGAGTATTCAATTACTGAAGCTAAAGGAGACACCAAAGATGAAATTGAAAACAATGTATTTTCAGAAAATGTAGGACAATTAAGATTTGATTATCCAGAGTTACTAAATGAAGAAGGAGTTAAACTTGCATCAAAATTATTGCGAGAATTAGGACAATCAAAATTAGAAAATGAGAAAAATAATGAATATGTTCCACGAGTTCGTGATGGTGCTTTAGCATTATTGGGGTTAGAAGATGATTCTTAATTCACTAGTAATTGATAATATTAGAAGTTATGAACATGAAGAGATAATTTTTCCACGTGGAATTTCTTTGTTTGAAGGTGATATTGGTAGTGGTAAATCAACAGTTCTGATGAGTATAGAGTTTGCATTGTTTGGTTTGGGCAGTCAAAAAGCAGAAGGATTATTGGCAAAAAAATCAGAAACAGGTTCTGTTGTTTTGGAGTTTATGGCAGATGGTAAGCCATATGAGATTAAACGAACATTACTTCGAAAAAGTTCAGGGGTTAATCAGGATCCAAAAAATTCCTGGATTAAAGTTGAAGGGGAAAAAGAAATTCTCTCACCATCAGAGTTGAAACAACGAGTATTGCAGATATTGAAATTCAATGAGCCAGCAGACCCAAAAGCTGAGAGTAAAATATTCAGATACGCCATATTTACGCCTCAGGAAGCCATGAAAGAGGTGCTTTCTGACTCTAAAAAGCGTCTAGAAACTATTCGTAAAGCCTTTGGAATTGAGGATTACAGTATTGCCCAGAATAATGCTCGAGAGGTATTATCTGCAATTAAAACAAAAACTGCAGTCTTTGCTGAAAGATTTTCAGATATTTCACAATTAGAATCTGAAATTAGTGAATCAAAAAATATGATTACTACTTTGGATGCAGAGATTTCTGCAAAACAAAAACAAGTAAAAATTCTTGAAAATAGTGAGAGTGTAAAGATTGCAGAACTCAAAGAGTTACAAGAGAAAAATAATGAACTAGTAAAATTAGAATTAAAAAAAGAGAATTTAGAGGAACGAATTGCATCAGATAAAAAAAGAGTTTCAAGTATTGAGCAAGAGTTTGCAGAGTTTGAAGTAGAATTAAAGGAGAAAAATGAAAAGTTAGAGAAATTAGTAGAGATAAAAAAGCCTGAAACTGATAAATCAGTTATAGACATTGGATTAGAAATAAAGAAATTCCAGGAAATCAATAATGAATTAATTAGATTAGAAACTGAAAGAAAAAGTCTAGATGTAGATATTACATCATTAAAAGAAAAGTTAGGTGAGAAAATAAATTCAGATGACACTATAATGAATGATGCATTACAGGATTTGGAAAAAGAAAAAGAATCATTAAAAAAGTTCTCAGATGAAATTACAGAAAAATTAGAAAAGATAAAGCATCAACAAGTGGAAAAACAAACCCTCAAAGATTCATTACAAAAGGAAATTGAAAAATTTACATCACTAGGTAATGCATGTCCTACATGCAAACAAGAAATTACAGAAACACATCATCACAGTTTAGTTGATGAAAAGAAAAAAGAGGTTGCAACACTTGAAGAGGAACTAAAATCAATTACTGATTCATTTTTTGAATCAAACAAAAAATTAATTGAGATCAAAGAGAAATTTGAGACATATGAAAAGGAGATATCAGAAATTAACCAAATCCTGCCTAGAATTGAAGAATTTAACTCTAAAAATACAAGATTAGGCAAACTTGATTCAGAGATTATAATTTTGCAAAAAGATTCACCATATGGTGAGAATCCAATTATTCATTTGACTGAATTAAAAGATAGATTAGTAGCATTTGAGAGATCGATTGAACAAATGACACAGATTGCAGAGGCAAAACAGAAAATAGAAAAAACAATAGGCAATCACCAGCAAGAAATTGAACTAATTGATACTCAAAATGAGCAAAGAGAAAAAGAATTACATGAAATTGAAGAGAAATTAAAAACAATTGATGTTAGTGAGAAAATCTCTGAGAAAGAAAATCAACTAGATGAAATTAGAAAAGAAATTCTCCAAACATCAAGTGTTCTAGCTGCAACTAGTGAAAAACTAGACAATGAAAATAAGAAAATATCTGAAAAACAATCACAGATTGTTGAATCTAAAAAATGGGAAACAAAGTACAAGAAATTTGATCAAGTTGGACAATGGTTAGAAGTATTTTTCATTCCAACTGTATCACAAATTGAAAAGCAAGTGTTGTTGTCCATTTTACAAAACTTTAATGAAACATACACAAGATGGTATTCAATTTTAGTTGAAGACCCTACCAAAGAGAGTAGAATTGATGAGAACTTTACACCAATAATTAATCAAGATGGATATGAGCAGGAGATAAATTATTTGTCAGGCGGGGAGAAGACAAGTATCGCATTAGCATATAGATTGACACTAAATTCCCTAATGAGAAAAGAAACTGAATCAATGAAGAGTAATTTGTTAATTTTAGATGAGCCTACAGATGGATTTTCTAAAAATCAGTTAGGTAAAATCAGAGAGTTACTTGATGAGTTAAAATCAGAGCAAATCATACTCGTATCTCATGAAAAAGAGTTGGAGACATATGTTGATAATATTTTCCAGATTTCAAAAGAAAATGGGTTATCAAAAATTGTGAAAATAAATTAAAAATAGGTAACAGTTTTTGCTGTTCGTCAGATACTTTTCGGATTCTATGTGTAAGTTTACTCTGGTTTTATGCTACGTATAGGGTAGTACCTAGTGCTGCAAAACCTACAACCATGGATAGAATCGTAATAAAATCAAAAGTTAGATTCATGAATTAAAAAGATTTCAAGAAGGTTAAAAATTATGGTAAAGATACAAACAAAATCATAAAATTAATTAAAATAAGAAAATGAGAATTCAAAAATATGTTTTTAGAAAATTTTATTCAATTCAAAATAAGATTCATTCAAATCTGTATATGATTTTGCACCAGTTAAAATAATTTTTCCAGATGCAAAAATCAAAGCAACGATGCTTCCAGAAAATCTCAAAACAAGCCCTGAAAATTGTTCAGGTTCATACATTACTTTAGGAATTGAACGAGCAAATTTTTCTAAATCAATTTTTCGTTTTAAATCAATGTTAGACACAATATTTCTAATTTGTGGTTTTAAAGAAAATTTACTTATCAATCCATATTTTTTTAATAATTTTGATGCTGTTTCTAATTCTTTTATTGCAAAATCAATACTTTTAGTACCAACAGAAATAATTTTACCGCTTTTAAAAACAGTTACACGACCAGACATATTTTTAGTTTTTACATAACCACATCGATATACTTTCAAATTTGTCTTCAAAAAGTCAAATTGATTAAAACATGTAATATCTACCTGTTGTTTTAAATCTCCAGTACAAACCACATTTACTACTTTAATTTCAGAGCGAGGTTTTATTGAATTATTTTTCATATTTACAGTTCAACTTAATAGAAATGATTCATTAAATATACATTCACATTTTTAAAAAAACATAATAGAATTATTAAAAAATCAATTATGTTTTTTTAAAATGGATTGGATAAATGTTGAAGCATTTTTTAAATTTTTTAAAGAAGTGGCTCCTGCAATTATAATTTTTCCTGAAGAATAAATTATAAAAGAAGGTTGATCATCAGATTTTAAAATTAATCCCACGAATCGTTCAGGGTTATATTCAGAAGAAGCAATTTTTTTAGAAATTTTATTTAGATCTAAAACAATATCAAGAGTCAAAGTAGCGACAATATTTTTCACATATTTTTTAAGTTTCAAATTTTCGATTAATTTTGACTGTACTAAATGGAATTTTGCATTATCTAAACTATCTTTTGCTTGTTGAATAGATTTAGAACCAACAGATATCATTTTGCCATTTGCAAAAATTGAAATTTTTCCATTTATTTCAGGGGTTTTAAAATATCCACATACACCACCGTAAGTGATACCATCATAAATGCCCCAAGGGTATTTTGAAAAAGAAGAAATATCAACAGATTGATTTAATGACGAAGTCATTACAACATTAACAATTTTTGGTGAAACCAAGGGGTCCATCAATTAATTGGAAAATTGTGCTTTATTTTACTTTATGAAAATTAAGAAACATTTTATACCTGTATAAAATAACTTATTCATGAGTCATATCAAAGAAGGATACATAGAAGACTACATTTCAGGTCAAGAAATCAAAGCAACTCCAGAAGAAATTGAATCAGTTCAGGTATTTGCAAAACAATTAGTTGAAGATTATGACTATGATAAAGAGCAGATCCAAACTAGACCTCAATGGAGAGTCAAAAGCAGACCATCAGACAATGCAGAGAAAGGATATCCAGTTGACATAATAGTTTTTGATTCAAAAAACAAGACTGAAGAAAATAGTCTCATAATTGTAGAGTGTAAAAAGAAAACACGAAAAGATGGACGAAGTCAGCTTGAAGATTATTTAAAATTTAGTAAAGCGTTTTTAGGAGTATGGTTTAACGGAACCGAAAGATTATTTCTAAAAAAAATTGAAAAAGAGGGAAAAGTATTATTTCATGAAATTCCAAATATTCCAAAAAAAGGTCAAAGAATAGAAGATGTTGGTAAATATGCCAGAAAAGATCTTAAAGTACCACATAATTTAAAAGCAGATTTTAAAACAATCAGAAATTATTTAGCTCAAAATACAGTAGGAGCAACAAGAGATGAAAAAATTGCTCAACAATTAATCAACGTGATTTTTTGTAAAATATATGATGAAAGATTCACTAAACAAGAAGATTTTGTAAAATTCAGAGCAGGGATTTCAGAAGATCCCAAGGATGTTCAAAAAAGAATCTCAGAAATTTTTGAAAATGTGAAAAAAAAATATCAAGATGTCATTGATCAAAATGATGAAATTGAATTAGATGAAAATTCTTTGTATTATACAGTAGGGGCACTGCAAAATTATTGTATAACAGAATCAAAAAGAGATGTCATAGCTGATGCATTTGAAACATTTATTGGAAAAGCGTTAAAAGGTTCTCAAGGTCAATTTTTCACTCCAAGGAATGTTGTTCAAATGATGGTAGAAATTTTAGAACCTAATGAAGAAGAAATAGTTTTTGATCCAGCATGTGGAAGTGGAGGATTTCTTGTAGAATCTTTAAGATTTGTATGGAAAAAAATTGAAGATAAAGGAAAAGAATACGGATGGTCAGATAAAGAAATAGAAAAACAAAAACAGAAAGTTGCGGCCACAAATTTTATTGGAATTGATAAAGATAGTTTTTTGAGTAAAGTTACAAAGGCATACATGGCAATTATAGGAGATGGAAATTCAGGGATTTTTTGTGAAGATAGTTTAGAACTACCAAAAAATTGGGAAGCAAAAACTCAACAAAGAATTAAAATAAAATCATCACAAGTAATTCTTACAAATCCTCCATTTGGAGATAAAATTCCAGTTACAGGGAAAGAAAAACTAGAACAATACGAGTTAGGGCATAAATGGAAGAAAGGGAAAACAGGATGGGAAAAAACTTCGAAAGTTGCCAATACAAGTAAAAAAGGAGGGGTCTCACCACAAATCATTTTTATCGAAAGAGTGATTCAATGTTTAGAAATAGGAGGAAGGTGTGCAATTGTTTTACCAGATGGAATTTTAGGAAATGACAAATTTGGTTATATCAGAGAGTTTATTCAAAAAAGTGGAAGAATTCTTGCAATAATCGACGTACCAGTAATTACATTTATGCCAAATACATCAACAAAAACATCAATACTGGTTTTTCAGAAATTAGAAAAAATTCCAGAAGACTATTCAATATTCATGGCAATTGCGGATACATGTGGACATGATAGAAGAGGTAATGAAATTGAAGATGATGATATTCAAAATATTTCTGAAAAATATCATGAATGGAAAGAAAAAAATGGCATTACACATTAGTTCAATTTCAATCAAAACAGTAGTGGAAGAAAAAAGATTTAATCCAAAATATTTTAGATTTTTTTCTAAAAGAAATGAATTAATGAAAAAATCTAAATTAAATTTTAAAAAAATGGGTGAAAAAGGAATTATGGATTTAATTACAGATGGAGAACATATGGCGATAAATTTGTATGAAAAAGATGAAAAAAATGCAGATATCAGATATTTGTACGTGCATAATATAAAAACAGGAATTATAGATATTATCGATTCAGAATTCATATCATTAAAAGATCATAAACGACTTGCAAAAAGTCAACTACATAATGGAGACATAATAATTTCAGTAGTAGGCACAATCGGTAGAAGCGCATTAGTTGGTGGATATCTAAACGAAGCAAACATTCCAAGAAATATAGCAAAAATCGTAGTGAATAAAAATAAAATTAAATATCCAGAATTTTTAGCAAGCTTTTTTTTAAGTCAATTTGGTAAAGAACAGGCATTTTTTACGAGTGGAGGAAACATACAAGGATTACTATCATTGACAAAACTAAAAACAATGTATGTTCCAATTGTTGAAGAAAGTATTCAAAAAAAATTTTTTGAATTATATAGTAAAGCAATTGAAAAAGAAATTGAATCATTATCATTAATTAATGAAGCAATAAAATATTTTTACGAAAAAGCAGGAATTGATTTTAAAAAAATAAAAAAAGAAAATTATTTTCAAACGAATAACAGTGATTTAAGAAAAAATGATTTATGGACACCCATATTATACAATCCTAAATTTATTAAAATTGAAAAAGAAATAGAAAAGAAATGGCCCGTAAAAAAAATTGGAGTGATTTTTGACGATAAGAAAGGAAATGAAGTAGGTAGTGAAAATTATAATAATTTTATTTTTAAAAATAAAGATGATGTTCCATTTATCAGAACTTCAGATTTTGGAAACTACCAAATAGATTTTGATCCAGATTATCATGTAGATAAAAAAATTTTTGATGAGTTAAAACAAAATCTCAAATTTGGAGATATTTTATTTACAAATGATGGGAAAATAGGAGAGGTGTCAATAGTTACAAATCCAAAAATAGGAATAATTCAAAGTCACATTAAAAAATTGACAGTTAAAAAAGGAGTCACAATTGATCCATTCTATGTATTTATTCCATTAATTTTAGATGAAATTGGAAAGGCACAAGTAAAAAAATTTACTTTAATTCAGTCAACAATTCCAACAATTGCAAAAAGAATTAAAGAAATTAAAATTCCGATCATTGATAAAGATAGTATGGAGCACATATCAAAATTAATACAAAAAGCATTTCAATTAAAACATGAAAAAGATGAATTGTTCAAAAAAATAAAAAAAGACATGAATGAATTACTACAATATGAATAAAAATCAAAAGTAGGTTAAAAGCAATGATATTGTTAAATTAACATGATGTTATAATTTTCAAAAAATAGATAATACAGTAATTGTAAAAGACAAAAATTATATCAATACAGAAATTGTGTTATTTAGGGCCCATAACTCAGCTTGGTAGAGTAACCGGCTCATAACCGGTGAGCCAAGGGATCGAAGCCCTTTGGGCCCATTTATCACTCATTAGGAATATTTTGTAACATGATATTTTGTACAGTTTGAAGAATATTTTCCAGATTCAAAAACGTCATGACTAGGATTAGGAATTTTTGTTATTTTACCATGATAAGAATGGGTTTTACGATCTATTCCTGAAACAAAATAAAGCCAATACGATGTTTCTAGTTCTCTAGCTTTTTTAATTTCTCCAGAACTCCAATAAAATGACAAATCATTACCAGTAGAGCCTTTAACTTCAATATGACGATTAAATTCCAAATCAATAGTTTTCCCATCAAAAGACTCCACATCATAACCTGCAGTAACATCAGTTCCACTGATAATCTGTACTAGTGTAGATTCAGAATCAGCTGATTCTTCATTTTTGAGCCTATTTTTTTCATATTCTAAAACAATTTTTTCAGCAATATCTCCAATCTCTCTATCAATTTTGAGATGTTGGTCCAATTCAGCAAGGGACATTTTTCTGCCACCAAGTAGGTATGAAAGATATTTTGAAAAAAGAGGATTAACAAATAATACTTTATCATCTTTTTGAATTAAATCAATTTGAAAAAATAGTTGTAAATTAGATGAGATATTTTTTAAAATGAAATCATCTTTTTTAGAAAATACAAAAGTTTTACGTTTGTTATCAGGATAAAATTGTTTTAAAATAGATATTGATTCATCTTTACAAAAACCATCTAAAAAACAATTTTCAATCAATAAATTTTTTTGAGATTCATTTAATTCCCAATTATTTTCAGGGTTTGCTTTGATTAATTTTTCTCCAAACGGAGTTAACAGTAATTGTTTTTCTAGTTCAGAAATTATTCCACAAGAAATACAAAATGAAATAGTTTCATCATGATCACTGGATTTACCACCTAAAACAATTTTGGTACATTCATTTAAAATATCTATTTTTCTTGCAAATCCATTAACAGATAATTGTTTAATTGCGATTAAAACTCTATTAATCTCACGAAGATCCTTAATCATTTTTAGATTTTAATTCATCTCGGAGTACTTCATAATATTCATCAATATCTTTTTTAACATTTTCAAGATTTTCAGAAACATCCAACTCAATTATTTTCAATTCTTCATCAAGTAAATCACTCATAGCTTTTCTTTTTTTATCCAACTTTTCATGGATTGTTTCATCAAAAGTATTTGGTGCAACACATAACCAATAAGTTACTTTGGTGGTCTTATCCATACCAATTCTATGAATTCTATCCAATGATTGCATGTATTGTCCAGCATTGTATGTTCTATCAACATAAATTGCATTTCTACACACCATTTTACCTTCATACATGTGTAATGAGATAGATTCAGCACAAGAAGCAGGCGTGGCAATTAAAACTCGAGGGTTAGGATCTGATTTAAAATCATGAATCATTTTTTCACGATTAAACTGTTTACGCTCTGTTTCACTATCTTCATCTTTTGGGACATCACCATAAATCCAAAGAGGTTTTTCTTCTTTCAAGAATTGGTTCTTTAACATGTCAACATTGTGTACAAAATTAGTCCAAATGATCACTTTTTCACCTTTTTTCAAAAGTTCTTTTGTTATCCTCACAGTCTCTTGGAGTTTTGTTGGAAATTCATCTTGTTCAGTATAATTTTCAATTAATTCTGAAACATTTAATCCCTCATCAGAAATTGGTTCTAAATTGAATTCGACATCTTTCTTTTTTAACAGTACAGGGTTTGAAGCAACTTGAATTAATCGAATCATTTGTGCCCTACGCCATTGTTCCATCTCTACACTTTCAGAAATTGATTCTTCATGAAGATGTTGAAGTTGTTGTGATGTTTTGAGTTCTATTGCATTGTAGATTTTTTGTTGTTTAGGACGCATAGGACAAGGTACTTGTTCCCATATTGGTTCTTCCAAATTCAAAGTTTTTTTTGCAATTCTAGTAAATAGTGGATCAATAATTTTTTTATACCCAGGTCCTAATTCTTGTCTTGTTTTTGTATAATCTTTAAAATATTGTGCTTTATCAAGAATTTCAGTTAATGGCCAAAGGAAATTAAATTGGGTCCAAATATCATCCCATTTATTTGGCATCGGAGTTCCAGATAAAATAAATCGTCTTGTTGCAGAAGGAGCTAAATTAATTATAGTTTCTGCAGTTTTCCCAGATTTTTTATGCAAAAATGCATCCATATTTTTTATGTTATGGGATTCATCTAGTATCATCAAGACTCTATTGTTTTCTAAAAATGTAGTTAGGGCACGTTGATGTTTTAATGGCAACTGATATGTTGAAAGAACTAGTTCTTTACCCAAAGTATCATCTTCAATATGAGCATCAACACGACTACCTTCCAATCTTACGCCATCAACAGATTTTTCAAAACAAAATTGAAATTCTTCTTCCCAAGGTACAAATGCAGCTCTTGGAGAAATTACAAGAATTTTATCTACAATGTCTCTTTCTTTAAGAATTGAATATGCAGCATATGCAACAGTAGTTTTTCCACTACCAGGAACTGAAAAATTTGCAGCATTTCCACATTCAGAAAGATGTTTAACAGATTTTTTTTGATAATCTTTCAAAGTTCTTTTAAATGATTCAGGTAATTGTAAATCAAATTGTGTGGATTCTTTAATTTGAGAGCCAACTAATTGTGCTGAAGCCAAATCCTTGGAATTGTTTTCATATCTAGATAATAATTTTGTAGAATCAGAATCAAATGTGACATTCCATTTTTTTTCTTTAAAAAATTCTATCATGTCTGAGAGAACTATGTACAAATGAGCAATGTTGAGATATTTTTCAGAAATAAAAGAAGTACACTCGCTATTAAGATCTCCACAACTTTTGAAAAAGTTAACAGTTCGTCTATCAATGTCTGAAGTTACATCATTTAACGAAATAGAAATTGTTAATTCGTTTAATGATACATGAGGCATAGCATTAGGAAAGTGTCTTTAGATTCTCCATATGTTCAATAATTTTTTTAATTAAATTTTTGTTTTCTTCTTGTTTTAATTCAGGATGATGAAAATCAACAGAATCAAAGTTTGCTAAAATTGAATTCAAAAGTTTGACAGGTTTTCCTTGATCTGTTTCAGCTTTTAATCTAGTTTCACAAGCTTCAAAAATATCTAAGGCTTGTTTTGCAGATGAGGGAGTTGCAAATTTTGTAGCTTCAAAAAATGTGTCTTTGATTTTTGGATTATCCACCATTTTTGGGATTTTTCTCAAAGCCTTTGAAGGAACCTTGGCTTTCATTGTAGCAAATGCAATATCTTTAATGTTTGTTAATTCTAAAGGGGAAAATCGTTTTCTTTCCAATTGTTTTTTGGAAAATAATTTTTCATGCAAATCAATAAAGTGATCATTAATGTCATCTACAGCCTCAAAATTATCAGGTTGACCAATAAAATCAAGATAATCACGAATCAATTCTAATCGTGCCATTTTTTCTTCGATTTCCTCTTTGGTGTAACCGATAGTTACTGCAATTTGTTCAGGAGTTAGTTTTGATTTTATCCCATGTTCAATTTTTAATAGTTCATTTATTGGACCATAATCTAATTTTTGCTCTCTTGCCATTTGTTTTCCAAGTTCAATTTTGTAAATGTCTGCTTCTTCAACATTATCAGGTAATCTTGCAACATTCATGTATCCATAGTCTGGATTTTCATCTGCAAGTAAATGTAAAACAGACATTCGTCTATTTCCATTAATAACAAAACCATCATGAGTAATAATTCCAGCCTCTTGTTGGCCCATTGTTTTGATATTATCTTTTAACCAAATAGTTTTTGAAGTGCTCTGCCCTCGCAACATTTTTTCAATTTCTTTTGCATCATCAGAATTTTCTGGATTTAATTCTCTTTTCAATTCTTTTTTTACATTAAGATATTCTTTAGCAAATCTTCCATTTTCAACATTATAAAAAAGATAATCAATAGGTAGTCGATAAATAGGAATTTTTACAACTTTACCTTGAATACGTACTTTTTCTGTGTCATTCAAGTCAGCTTGTTCTTTGTAATCTGTAATGTATGAGTCAATTTTTTTGGCATTCTGAGAATTGATTTTCATATCTTATTACCAAAATTTTGATGTCCTTTATATTTTCTATAAAATTCTAAAAAATTCCCATCACAAATAGGTTCATCAGAAGTATCATTTCGTATTTCTTCTTCTATTATTAGAGCCTCAGGAATTACATCTGAAGAATACTCTATGTGTTGGACCTCAGTTTCCTTTTTGAACTGAATATTATCAGGATTTCCATAATGAATTCTATGAGAGTTTGTTGTGAATCGTTTCTCATCCCATTCAGTAGAAATATTTGAAATATTTACAACTGTAATATTTATTCCAAATAATCCAAGTATTTGACGAATGTTTACAGGAGTTAATTCAACAGTTTTGTGAAGATGAAAAATTGCAGAAGATATTGCAGTGTTTCGTCTAGACATACTTTTTTTGTAACATTCAAGTGTAACAAATTTATCAATTATTTCAAGATAGTCTAATTTGTCTAAACCAAGATGAGTATTAGATTTTAAACTTTTTACATAATTGTAATATTGTTTTATAGAATTAATGTTTGTATGATATCTTTTGGATTTTTCCATGTCATCAAAAATCAAATTTGGGTTAAAGTTTAAAACAACAATTTTACCAAATCTAGTTTTATAAAGAATTTTTTTATCAACATTCCATTTTGCATCAGTAATTCTAATTTTTAAATTATTTCGGACCTTAGAAATATCATTTCCCCAAAATGCAATATTTATCATATTACCATTACCATCAGTTAATTTTGCATTACGAACACGGCGATAGTCTTGTAAATAATCAATCCAAACTTCATTGCCTCGTTCCATGGATTTGACAATACCTTCAACATCAATTCCAGTACTAAGATAATGTGCTTCAGGAAGAGTTATCAGACTCAATTAAATGACCTCCAGATAATTTTCTTACCAGGTTTTAGTAATTGAGATTTTACTTTTTGTTTTATGATTTGTGGTTTTTGAATTGCTTTTCTAACAATTCCAGAATACTTTGATGAGGTATCTTTTGTAATTTGTTGACATGGTAACAAATCAGGATTAATTACTGCAACTCCAGAAAATATCGCAGCCTCTGCTAGTCCTCTATCACAAGTAATTAGAGTAGTTCCAGTTGCTCTTGCATATGCTAAAATCTGACTATCACCAGAATGTAAAGTTGAACATACTGATTCAAGATAGGATGCATCATCATACATCTCATCAGTTACCTTACCAAGAATGACTCTTGCACCAGTTGATTTTTGAATTTGTTCTGAAATTGCTTCAACTTCATATCCCAAATGTTGAGCCTCAAAAAGAGACTGGGAACTAAAATGAATTTCTGAAGCCTCAAAATCAATATGACATGCTAAAAGGTTACCAACATTTGGACGCTCAAATGCCTTGATTCCAACACAAGTATCAAAGGTATACTTGTTTTGGGATCTGTCAGTTTTACTTGCCATGCCTATCTATACATTATATGTTATATAAAGTATACTTTATTTGTATATGCAAATGCCATTTTAGTATATAATGGTCTTATTTTTTTGTAAAGTGTTACATCTCATATAGAATAATGCGATCAGCTTTATTATCAATTCTAACCCTTTATTCACATCATTTTTATATGTTAATTGAGTATAACGTGAATTGGCAAGCAAATTGAATTATAGCATATCTATGATGCATGAAAGAAGGATATCTGAACTAGTTGAGACTAAAAAATTCAAAGATTATGAAGATTTTATGAAATCAGCAATTGAGATTTTGCTTGCATGGGAGAGTAAACACCCAGAAGACTGTATGGAAATAATGGAGAACCTAAAACCGTTTTCTCCAGAACAGGAGGCATTTATGAAACAAAGTATGAAACCTGAAGAAATTGAGAGGCACTTTGGTTCTTTAGAATCAGACCAAGGAACTAGTGAAAGAAGAGAACAGATTACTTTGGCACAAACAGATTATGATTATTTGAAACTACAAGGTAATTATCAAAATACAATAAAATATATCAAAAAATTAAAGATTGTAAAACCAGAAAATGAGATTACATATGACGGATATCCATTGTTAACTGGCGGGTATAGTAGAATATTACCAATAAAAATTTCATTAGCAGTTTTGTGTTATTTGTTAGAAAGTAGAAAAGATACTAAAATTGGATTAAAGGAATTACGAGTTAACGCATATGATATTGCCGAAGAGATGGGAGGTATGATAACAAAATATGAAAAAGAAAATGACGTGCCAAGAAATAAGAAAATTTCTACAGGACTACCAAAGAAAAGTGTTGACAAAGATGATGATAAAGTAAACATTGCACAAATGAGAGTAAAAGATTTGTTTATTGGAAAAATTAGAAACAGTAGAATTTTAAAGAAAAGACATTTTGAAGGGGCTTTATCTGCATTGGGTTTAGCATATGCATTTGAAGAAGAGGGTGAAATATTTATCTCGTTAACTGAATCTGGAAGAGAATTATTTTTGATGGATAATCCAATTATCCAAAAAGCTGATTATAATAAACCAGCATTAACTCAAGAAGAATCAAAATTTATTTTAAATAAATTAATTGCACAAAGAGAATTAGAAGAATTATTGATAAAAACTTCAATTAATAGTGTAAAGAAATTCAAAGAATCAAAAGACGGAGAATTTGCAAAAGAAAATCTAGAGAATTTAGAGCATGACTTGTTCAAAGATGTAAAAAAATACATTAAAGACAATCCAAAAATAATTAAAAAATACAATATTGCAGTGGATTTGAATGATGAAAAATTAGAAAAGAAAATTTCACAATGGAGATTATCAACTATGGGAAGATTATCTGAGCTAAATGTAGTAAAATGGACAATTAGTAAGGACAGTATTTCAGAATATGTGCTAAATTAGATCTAGTCAAATTAAAATTACATAAAAATACAAATTTTGTGTGATTGATGAAGAATCAGGATTTAAAACTCCTTTAACAATCAAGAGTGTAGTTGAAAAAATTCATAAAAAACAGTATATTTTGCCCTCAATTCAAAGAGAGTTAGTTTGGGATACCAAAAAAATTGAAACTCTTTTTGATTCAATAATTAGAGGATATCCAATTAATTCATTTTTGTTTTGGCATGTAGATAAAAAAAATTCAAATAAATTTCAATTTTATGAATTCATCAGGAAATATCATGAACGTGAAGAAACACATAACGAAAAAGCGAATTTATCAGGAGATGAAGATGTTGTTGCCATTTTAGATGGTCAACAAAGATTTACTTCATTGTATATGGGATTAAAAGGAGGATATGCTAAAAAAACTGCAAAAAAAAGATGGGATAATGAAAATGCATTTCCAGATCAAAAATTATACCTAAATTTACTTGGAAAGCAAGATGAAAAGGATAATCCATTAGATAGAGAATATGATTTTAGGTTTCTAACGAAACAAGAATCGGAACAAAGAGATGAAAAAACATTTTGGTTTGAAGTAGGAAAAATTCTAAACTTTACAGATACACATCAGACAATGGAATTTTTAATTGAAAATGATTTAACAATATTGCCTAAAGAAATTTCAAAGTTTGCAAATGAAACACTGTTCAAACTTTATGAAATTGTTCATAATAAACCAATAATTAATTATTATTTGGAGACATCTCAAGAATTAAGTAAAGTTTTAACAATTTTTATCAGAGTTAATAGTGGTGGAATGCAATTAAGTTATTCAGATTTGTTGTTATCCATAGCTACAGCACAATGGAAAGATAGGGATGTAAGAGAAGAAGTTAACGAATGTGTTGATGAAATAAATCGAGATGGGTTATTTGGGTTCAATAGAGATTTAATATTAAAATCAGCACTAGTACTAAGCGATATACCAGAAATTGCTTTCAAAGTAGATAATTTTAATGCAAAAAATATGCAAAAAATTGAAAAAAATTGGGATAAATTAACTCAATCAATACGAGGAGCAGTGAATTTGATTGAAAGTCTAGGGTATGATTCAAAAAGACTCACATCAACAAATGCAATTATTCCAATAGCATATTATTTAATGAAAAATGAAAACCCAAAGAATTTTGTAAATAGCTCAAAATTCAAGCAGGATAGAACAAATATAAAAAAATGGTTAGCTGCAGTGTTGATCAAACAAGCATTCGGAGGACAACCAGATACAGTATTAAAACCAATCAGAGAAATAATTAGTAAAAAATTTACGATGTTTCCTTATGATGAAATTGTTAATAAATTCAAAGGAACACCAAAAACACTAATTTTCTCTGAAGATGATTTAGATGCAATATTAGAAAATAAATACGGAAGACAATACACTTTTTCAATATTATCTATGCTGTATCCTAATTTAGATTTTAAAAATAAATTTCATGAAGACCACATATTTCCTAAAAGCAAAATGAACTACCGTGCATTAAAGAAATTTAGAATAATTGGAGAAGATGCAGAATTTTTTTCAGAGAATAAAGATAGAATTCCAAATTTACAATTATTAGAAGGAATGGAAAATCAAGAGAAATCTTCAAAAATTTTCCAAGAATGGTTGGAAGCAGAATATAAAGGAAATATGAAAAATGAATTTATGACAAAACATTTCATTCCAAAAAATATTGATTTGAATCATGAAAATTTTATCGAATTTTATAATGAACGTACAAAAATATTGAAAGAATACCTACGAAAAAATCTTCCAATGTCTTAATTTTAAAAAAACTAATAGTATTCAAAGTATGCATACTATTGTCATGTATCATAATAATACAAAATCCCTACCCATATCATGGAAAAAGCAACAATGTACCCACGAATTATCAGAGAATTTGAGGATGAAAGAGACGAAGAGCCACTCTTTTATGCCCGAAATTAAGTGAGATTCACATCTTAGGAGATATCATGGCACAAGAAATCAAACTATCAAAAGAACAACAAGAAATCGTTGACTCGAAAAAAGATACAATCGTAGTATCAAATCCTGGAACTGGAAAAACTACCACTCTATCTTTCAAAGTAATCAAATTATTAGAAGACAAGGTAAAACCTGAAGATATTCTATGTATCACATTTACTGAAAAAGCAAAAAAGGAAATGTTTGATGCAATTTACGACAAAGCAAAAGGTAATTTTTCAGATGCAGACATTATGAAAATAAATATTCACACCTTTCACAGCTTTGCATATAATTACTTGTTAGATGCAGGATTAATTTCAGGAGACATTGTTGGAAATAATTTAATGCGTTTTTCAATTCTTAATAGTTTTGAAGCAAATCAAGCACTCAACTATGAAAAAGATTACATCATAAACACAATAGTTCCAAAGACTGAAAACTCTATTAGATACATCAAAAGTTTTGGAATCACTCCAGATAAAATTGATATTAAAAAAGCAACCAAAACACTAGAGGATATCTTTGATGAAAAATCATCAAGATACACATTAGAGGAATTAAAAGCATTTTTGAAATATTTCATCCAAGCATATCAAGTATATGAAAAATCAAAGGGCCAAGCAATAGACTATTCAGACATGTTACTAATGTTTAAAGAAAAATTCCAAGGTAACAAATTCCAAAATGTTCTAGTTGATGAGATGCAAGACATGAATGAGATAGAGGCAGAAATTGCAAAGATGGTGTCTGAAAATCTATTTCTAGTAGGCGATGCAAAACAAGCAATTTTTGGATTCCAAGGAGGTTCTGTTAAAAATTTCCAGGAATTTATGAAGACATGTGACAGAAAGATGTTATCAACTAACAGACGTAGTTCACAGCAAATCCTTGATTACTCAAAACAGCATTTTCTTAATGGTACATCAGATAAAGCAATTTATGAAAAAGAATTATCAATATTCAAAGGATTAGGTAACGGAGAAATTCCCAAAATATTCTCAACTAGTGCCCATTTATCAAAGATTTTAGAGGTAATTGAGCAAAATCAAGGCAAATCAATTGGAATTATCACAAGGACCAATACTCAAATTATCAAAATCTCAAAGTTTTTGGATTCAAACAGTATTGAATACACATCTACTGCATCCCAAGCAGCAACAAAGCAAGCAAAAATTGAGATTCAGAGTTTCATCAAAGGATTACTATCAGATAAGATAGAAGACAAGATTTCAGCAACATTCACTATATTTGCACCATATTCACTCAAAGAAGCATTTGAATTTTCAAAATATTTCAAGAAAAAAGAGTTTGAAAAATTATCTAAAATAAAATCATGGGGATACAAATTACAAAGAGAGCAATTAGACAAAATATTCAATGATCTAATTTTACCAATGTGTATCTCAAAAGGTTCTGAATGGTTTTCAGCAGCAATTACTGCAAAACAAGAAATTGATGAATATCTAACATTTGAGACTCCAACGTTTGATGGACTCTTTGATTTTCTTGCAATTGGTGAGGAATCACATATGGTCCAGAAAAAAGAATCAAAAATTACACTAACTACAGTTCACAAAGCAAAGGGTTTGGGATTTGATGTAGTAGTGTATATTCCAAGTAATTCTAAAAGAACTAGTTTTATTGATAACATTACAAAGTCAATTCTTAGTTCAAGTAAAATTGCAGTAGAATCAGAATTGACTGAAGAATCACTTCGTGTTGATTTTGTGGCATTCACAAGAGCTAAAGAAAAATTAATTGTAATTGCAGATGATAAAGAATCAAAAGGTTATCACATTGAGGATTTATCAGAAATTGAAGTTGATGATGCAAAAGATGAATTAATTGTTGCAGAGTTAAACAACAGACTATCTGAAGCTTACTCATTATTCATTGGAGGAAGATTTGATGACTCTGAAAAATTACTCAAAAGTGAAGACGCATGGTTAGAAGAGTATATCAAAAATTATTTTGCTACAGTTGATCATTTCTCATATTCTAGTATCAAAACAAACCCGTATGACTTTATGAAAAGAAACATCATCAATATGCCATATTCTAGTTCAGCAGCAGATTTAGGCTCAGAAGTTCACAAGGCACTAGAGAATATTTTACGAGGAAATACAAAGATTGAAGATTATTCAGATGATGTCAAAAAAGCCACTCAAAATGGGCTTGATGCAATAGAGCAACTCAAAAAACAATATCCAGGATTAAAATTTGATTCAGCTGAGAAGAATCTAAAGATTCTACTCAGTTCAATGACTGATTACAAAGGCGATAACATGCAGTTTACAGGAAAAATTGATACCGTGTTTAAACACGATAATGGATATTTAATTTTAGATTACAAAACAGACAAAAAATCAGACAAATCATCTGAACACAAAAGACAATTAGCAGTTTACAAAAAGATGCTTTCAATTTTAGAGAAAATTCCTGAAGAAGAAATTACTACATGTGTTGTGTTTATTGCAATAAGAGGTGTAATTAACACTGGAAAGTTTGATCAAGAAATCAGTATAGGGACAAGAAATCCATTTCCAACATTTGAGAAACACTTGCAAAAGGTACTAGGATGGAAAAAAGATCCGCAATCATTCATTGATGCATTACTTGAGGAGAAAAACGAAGAAGAGTTGTATTTGGCAGTTAAAGAAAAATTAACAAAATCAGATACAAAATAAATTTTGATTATTTTTTCTTAAGATGTTGTTTCAATTCTTGTTTAAATCGATTCGAATCCCATAATTCTATCAAATATGAATTATCATTGGCATGTTTTCTTGCTTGTCGAGAAAATCCAGCTTTTGTAGAAACAATGATTACTTTGTTGAATTTTTGTGCAACTCCTAATGTTTTTGCTATATCATCAAAACCCACATTGTTGGTCCAGTGTTTTACTTGAATTCCAAGAAATTCTGTATCACTTTTAGCTTCAACATCAATACCATAATCACCTTGTCGTTTTCTTTTTCCATTTGAAGATGGAGACCCTATTTTAACAGAATATCCTTTATGTTTAAACAATAAAGCTACTAAATCTTCAGCGTTTTCCCAAGATAATCTTCTAAAATTATTTTTTAAATCTTGAGAGGTTATATTCCCATGATAAATATCACTAACAGTTTTCGTTTTATTAGAATTTGTTTCATAATAATTTGTTTCATTATAATTTACATTATCATCAATTGTTGAATTAAAAACTAATTTTTCCTTTGGACGTTTATATTTTAGAAAAACAATAACTATTGCAATTAATCCAACTAAGATAAAAAACCATATTGGATTTGATTCTTCTTGCTCTTGTAGAGGTTTTTCAGTAGAAGTTCCAAATTGGGTAGATTCTGTTTGAGAAATAGTTTGTTCTGCTTTTAGTGCTGTAGCTTCTTGTTCTGCTTTTAGTGCTGTAGTTTCTTGTTCTGCTTTTAGTGCTGTAGCTTCTTGTTCTGCTTTTAGTGCTGTAGCTTCAGATACTATTTCATCTGAAATATTTTGATCTCGGATTTCTTTAATCTCTTGTTCTGTGAATTTCATTTCAGAAACAGAAAAACTCAAACTTCCCATAATTTGACTACCGTAGGTTCCTAGAATATTGTATTTTCCTAATTGAGATTCAGAATTGATTTCAAAAAAGGATTCAAAATATCCTTGAAAATTGGGTACAAACAAAGTGCCATCAGTAGTTCCATCAGGAAAAGTAATCTGAATATGCCCTTTATTGTTTTGAGCAGTAGAATTTATCATCCCATAAATTTTCAAGGAGTATTCAAAATCTTCTGAAATTTCAATGTCTGATTCATCAATTGTAAAATATCCCATAGTAGTAGAAATAGTCTCAGCATAAATTGAAGGAATTGAAAAAACTAGAATCATTAGAAAGAATATAGATAATATTTTCATAAAATAAAAAAAATTCTGTTTAAAAATAAAAGTTTGCTTATTTTTCATTTTTTGTATGAAAAAATTTTGAATGAAATTTTAATTTTTTAATTCCATTAATTCCTAATCTGATAAAATTATCATCAATTCCAAATCTCTCAAAAACTCTACGATAAAAGTAACTTCTACCAAATGAAACTGTTGCATAAATTGCAGTAATTACCACATTTGCAGTAAATGGGTCTTCTTGAATCCAACCAACTGACACAGGCAAAATCATAATCCCTAACCCATAGCCTATTGGGTAACTACCAAATGAATTGACAAATGCTTCAGACATACTCTTGGAATGTGTGTCTTTAGAGCGGAGGGCGAAAATCAAAACCTCCTTTTTTACGTCGTACCTCTTGATCAAAATACAAAAGAGAACTCAGTTTTTTGTCGTATCCAAAAAATATGTCTTTAATGATTTTGTGTTTTTCAGAAATACTATCTGATACCCCATGATACCGCCATAACAAATCAATACCACGTTGAATTCCAATTATAGATTCTGCATAATGGTCCATGATATCTTGAGAAATAATTTTGTTAAAATCATCTTTATTTTTTGGAATTTTTTTTGATTTTTGAGACCATTCAATTTTTTTAATTAAATTTCCATCATCATCAAAGATAGATTGTAAAATTAATTGAGCATCAGATTCACAAACGGAATTATATTCATCATCAAAATATTCAGTCTTTATCATCTCATCTTCTCCTTTGTATAATCTGAAAATTCATTCATCGATTCATTTGGGGTATAATATTCAGTGTATTCTTCAAAAGTTACTTCATTACATGGAGTAATTGCTGATTGAATGATTCCAGGCAAATAATACAAAATAACTAGTGCCACACTAATCAAAGGATTCACAAATCCCAAGGCAATTGTAAAAATCCAAAATAGTATCTTGTGTCCAGTATTCATTTTAATCTCCATCAGTAAATCGCCTAACTGCTCTATCAGCACTTCCAGCAATTCCCCACATTACAGCAGTTATCCCTGCAATCAAACTAATCAAAAATAACAACAATCCAATTCCAAAAAGAATTCCAATACCTGAATCAATAATCATTAATAAAATTCCAAAAATGAAAAATCCAACCATAATTGCGCCAAAATTACCCTTTGTTTTCTCTGAAACCATCAATCATACACCTCATTGAGATTAAACCCTTGATCATAGTCAAATGATTCATCAGCATCTGCTGCTTGTGGTTTCTTTTTCTTTTTCTTTGAATTATCCATCAGATTTACCTCCCAGTCTGTCTAATTCTTCACGACCTTCAGCAACTCTAGATTCTAAAACGCGGACCATTCCCCTATGATATGATAAGGTTATTTCTGCACGTCTCAAATCTTCTGCTTGATATGATTTTGCAAGAAACTTTGGTAAAATTCTAGTTAGTTTCATTTTTGGTGTCTCCTTACACTAGATAGTTTTTTTCGTTCATTGAGAATTTTTTCCTCTAAACTTTTGATTTGAAAAGTAATTTTTGCAATATCTGTTATCTTTCCAGAAGAACGTTTCTTTTGTAATGATTTCAATAGTTGTTCATCTGCTTTCATTGTACTAGTTAGAGAAGACAACAAATTTCCAGATTCTGATTTTTCAAATAGTGAATCTTCAAATCTATTTTTAAAATTTTCAAAGTAGTTACTAATTTTTTCAAGGTCTGAAAATTGAAATAATGCATAATTATTGTGATCATGTTTTTCTCTTACCATTAATCCAAACTGTGCTTCAAGTTCTCCCAAATCCAATTTTTTCATATCAATCAATTCTAAATCCCTCCCACCATTGATGGATGAAATGCTGCAACACCGATAAACTGGCATGATTTTAAAAGCATTCTATCAAATGATACGAGAACAAAGTCTTTTGCTTGACATAGACTGAGAATTTTGTTATCTCCATTGTGACAAATCTGAAATTGATTCGTAATTTGTTTAGCATGAATAATTTCATCTTCACTAACTGATGAGATTTCAATTTTTCGTCCAAGTAGTAAAGAAAGTTTTGATACAATTTTTTCTAAACTATATCCACGTACTCGTTTTACTTCACCTAGTACAACATCACATAAAATGATCTTGACTGATTTTCCTCTAAGGCGGGCTTTAATCCCAGAGGCTACTTTTGGTTTCTCTAGTATGTCTATTACAACACAAGAGTCTAATGCTATGTTTTGTGTTTGATTCATGATATAACTTGGGCATAGAAATTATTATATACCATGACCATAGTATGCATACTATAGATACTATATGACCAACATAGCCACGTTTCGAATACATATTGCCCCATTAGGCTTTGAAATTGACAGAATTGTCATTCCTCTAAAGCAAACAAAGGCAGACAAACTATGGCTATTAGCCCATGATAATCGTTCTTCAGACATGTCAGGACCATACCTGGAAAAAATAAAAAAAGAATGTAAAAAGTTAGGAGTTGAAGTTAAAGTTGCATACAGTGATAGATTGAGTTTGTTTAAAGCAATAAAATCAATCAAGGATATCATTGAAGAGGAAAAAGGCAACTACATCTATGTCAATGTTGCATCAGGATCAAAAATTCAAGCAATTGCATGTATGATGGCATGTATGGTGCTAAAAGAATGCGAAAATCTAAAACCATTTTATGCAGAACCAGAAAATTATGCGGCCTTTGAGGGAAAACAACAATCATTTGGATTAAAAGATACAATTCCACTACCAACTTATGAAATTCAAACTCCAAAACCAAAATTACTACAAGCATTGAAAATAATTTCAGAGCAGAAAAATCAAAAAATTACAAAAAAAGAGATGGCACAAATTGCAGAAGAACAAGAAATTATCACAGTAAAAGCTGAAGAGGCAAATCACTCTCAAGCAAGATTTGCAAGTTTGGATAAAAATATTATTGCCCCATTAGAAAAAGATTGGAAGTTTATAGAAATTGAAAAGATTGGACGAAATAGATGGATAAAAATTACTGAAGAAGGACAAAATGCTGCAGAATTTTTAATTTAAATTCCACCAAGGGGTTTCTAACAGTTCGGAAATACTTTGACTATCTAATTTTTTCAATTCCTGTATCTTCTGAAAAATAGTAAAATTCGATATCTCCTAACCATTGTTCAAATTCAATAATGTATTTTTTTATCATGTCCATATCTTCTCCTACAACAAACAACTTTCTCCATTTTACACCATCAAATTTTTCTAACATCTGCATAATCCATACATATTCATTTAAAATTGAAATTTTTGCTGATGGCCTATTTCCCCCTACTGTTGTTTTGTAGTGTTTTACATCTCCAACAACTTTATTTTTTATATTAACTAGGTCGAAATTTTTGAATTTCCCATTAATGTTTACTTTTTCACTTGGTAATTGTATTCCAAGCTCATTCTCTATTGCTTTTCTAGCTTTTATTTCAAAATCTAACCAAGAACTTGCCACAGATATTATGGTCTCATCTCTATTCGTTTCTGCAGGAGTACTTGTATTGAACCGTGGCGGTAATTTTTTCATTTTATTCTATCATTCCATTGATAATATCCATGTTGAGGATGTATCAAAAATTCTTGTTTCCACAAACCCCATAATGTATCTGCATAATATTTTGTATTTCTTTGTTGAATAATATCAAATATCATTCTAGGAGAGTATTGCCCCTCAGGATTTTCTTTAAACACTGTCAATATGGTTTGTTTCAAATCATAAGCATTTTGAGCATAATTCTTGAAATTTTCATTATTTTGGGTGTGATTGTTGTTTGAATTATCATATTTTCTGTGACATTCTTTACATAGAAAAAAGAAAACATCTTTTGATTTATGATACTCTTTGATTTTATCAAGTACTTTTTGTATATGTGGGATAATGTATTTTCCATCATTTGTTTTATAATCTTCAAGAATCGATTCTATGATATTTTTTCTTGATGATTCATGTTTGTGAGCTGCATCTAATTCACTAACTTTGTTATTACAATGCTGACAAACTAATCCTAATTGATTTTTCTTTTGTTTTGTTACTGTTGCAACATCATTTCTAACTCTAGGACCGATCATATTATGAAATTCCTCAAGTGTACATGAAATTTCTGCCATAACTCATGTTGAGACGATGTTATTAAAATACAATTTTCTTTTTATTCTAATTCTTTTTGCCATTTGGTTCTAAGTTCTGGCATCTCTTTATGTAACCATTCATACCATTTTACAAATTCTTCTGTCTCTTGATTAATGTAATTCTCAATTGCATCATAGTTTTTTTCATTATACCATTCAATTAATGGAGAACCACTATGTTTTTTTCCAGTCATCTTATCCAAACCAGAACCTTGAAACTCACCTTTATTCATCAAAATTCCAATAGTTCTCAAATCAATGCAAGGTCTAGATAAAACAGTAATCGGAAATAGATCATCGTATCGAGATGATTTTTCTAAAAGAAATTTGTGTTCAAATCCTAAATTATATCCGACTGGAACAAAATCAAAAGAATACTTGTTTGTAATTGGAGAGTTTTCAATGAACTGTCGTAGCATCTCTTTTTCTCCCAATTCCCACTCTTTGAGAATAGTCAAATCACCTAGTGGTTTGCCTGTTCCACGCTCTAATTCCACATATTGGATGGTGATAATCTTGTTTTTGACCTCATCTAGTCCATCTGTTTCAATATCAAGATAATATGTGCCCATAGAAAAATCAACTACTGAGAAATTTCACCATCATTAACAATTGATTTCATTAATGCGATAATGTATGATGCATGAAATGTATCATCATGATAATGTTTACCAACAAAACGTTCACTTTGAGATAATTTTGATGCTTTAGTCCAAACCTTATGAAATTCGTTTTGATTGATTGGTCGTTCATAAACAGGAACTTTGCTAGGCTTGATCACAATATTGCCATCATGATATGTAGCAGTAAATGGTTTTTTTCTTGAAAGAGTAAGAAATTTCTTTCCAGGACTGGTCTCTTTTGTTAAATTCTGCCAAAATGTTTGAAATTTCATAATATCATAATAAATCATGCCTAAATAAACAAATAGTATGTTCAGTATGCATACTATTGACATGGTCAATAATAACATCAAATTCCAATATAACACATGTCAAAGAAAAACGAAATCAAAGAGAACAAATCAAGTTCTGTTTCTTTTTTTCCAAGAATCATCAGAGAGTTTGAAGATCATGACGAACCAATGATTTATGGAGGACAGAACTAATGTTGTTCTCTGAACGTACTGCAAATATTAATCGAGTTGCAGAAAAAATGTTTCTTGATTTAGAATCAAGGGAAGTTAAAATTCTATCTAGTATGGAATGGGATGATTTGATATATCATCTACAAAACAAATACGGAGAATCATTTGCAAGTATTTTTGAAGAAATTCTCATAGATGTTTTGGCAAAATCAGGAGAAGTAAAAATTGATGAGTGAAGAAAAAATCAAAATTTTGCTTGCAGATATTAGATCAGTATATGCAATTGGATATTTCAATGATGATTTAACAACAGAGTCTGAAAAGTGGGCCCAAATGGAAATTTTGGAACAAGTTCTTGCAACAAAGGAGAATGAATCATGACCATATTTACAATCAAACCAATCAAAGAAGTAATGGTTTCTGAATTAATCCAAGAGAGTCTTGAGAATTTTCTCTATACCTGCAAAATAGTAGGAGTACATAATGCAATTTGGGCACAAGGAATGATAATTCTTGTCATGCCAGCAAAGGCAACAGACAAAATTGCCGAGAGACAATTGAATGGAAGCAGATTTTATGAGTTGGTAGTATTTGTAAAATTTCCAAAATATGCAAAGAGCGTTGCCTGGAATGGAGGTACCTTTGAGCTTCCCTTAAGAGATTATACAAACTATCCCAGATTTTGCGAGTTTGCAGATTGGGTAAAGCAGCAACCAGAATGGAAAGAAAAGATGGAGAAATCAAAATGAGCAAGTCAGTCAAAAAAGAAATTTTGAGCCTAGAAATGCTACGTGAACGCAAATCAAAGATACTTGAAAATTTATCTGTAGAATATGATTTCCTTAGTTCAGGACTTTTAGAGGCAAAAGCAAATTTAAGAAGACATGAAAAATTATTTCAAAAAGATTGGGAAAAATACAGAAAAGAGGAAAACAATGATCCTGTTGCCAAACAAAGATTCATTGTTTACTGTGATGAACTCTCAAATTTAATCAAAATAGAGCAATGGGAAGAAAAAGATCTAGAAGAAGAATTAGAACCATTTTTGAAAATACTAAGCGTAATTGAAAGAGACATCAACAGACTAGAAAAGTTTGAAGAAAAAAGGAGAAAATCAAAATGAGGTGTAAAATTTGCAATATTCCTCACAAGAATTCAAAGAGATACGATACACTGTATGAGAAAAAATTATGCAGAATTTGTGCACAATTTATAGAAATTTTCTCCTGGAATGGTAACTATCTACAAGAATACTGGAGGTTTGGGAATTGATTCACTCTAGTATTTCAGAAATCATAGTACAGCAAGAAATTGTATATGACGAACTTGCAAGACATAATCAAATTCAAAATGTAAAATATCAAAATATCAAATATTTTATGAATACAATAAATGGCTACGTAAACAATACTCCAATTGATTTTCTCAAAGCAATGGATGAGATGCAAAATCTGGACCATAACTTTGATGATAATTTTATCGGCTTTGTTAATGAGCGAACACAAGAATGTCTTCAGTTTATTCATAAAACAAAAGATGACTGGTATGCCGAAGTCGTAATTGGTTATGGAAAAAAATGGGAAGGGTATTGTTGGTGTGCTGATTCAAAAACTCAGAAAATCACTGACATGATCAGATTGTTCTTTGAAGAAGTTCCTTGGTTTGGCATGATACAATGGAAGATGAGGAGGTTCAAGCATTGATTCCAGATGAAATTAACTCAGAAAATTCGCAAACATGGTCGGATATTGGAATTGAGTTGTACAAAAAAAAGATGTACAAAGAGGCATTACAGTGTTTTGATAAATCACTACTAATTAATCCAGAAAATTATGATGCATTAATTTTCAAATCAAGGATTTTGTTTTCTCAAAAAAAGATTAGAGAAAGTGTAATTTGTCTTGATAAAATTCTCAAAAAACATCCTAATGCAAATGAGGTTTTGCATCTAAAGGGAACACGTAATGCAGCATGGTTAGGAAATGTACGAGTAGCAATCGAATGCTTTGAAAAAGTTATCAAAAACAAACCAGATCACAGCATGTCATCATACTGGCTTGCCCAAGTGCTAACAGATTCTGGGAAATTCAAAGAAGCATTAGAGGTTGCAAACAAATTACTGAAACTAAAACCAGATTCTGCACCTCTAAATTATTGCAAAATTCACATTTTAGGAAATCTAGAAAAATATGAAGAACAGATTTTTGAATGTGATTTGTGGTTAGAAAGAAAACCAAAAGACAAGTCAATCATGCATGTAAAGGCAAATGCTCTTGCTAATTTGAAAAAATTCAAAGAGGCAGTAATTTGGTATGATAATGCATGGAGAGGCCACAAAGTATTCTATGGACTAGAAAACAAAAGACGTGTTCTTGAGGCAATAAAGACAGGAAAGGTTTCAGATTTACCATTTACTTATCATGCTAATGGAAAAAAATTTGATTTTTCGATTCTATACAATAGTTGGGATGAAAAAACAGAAGTTTGGAAAAAAAGACGTGAGGAGGGCAGCACATGACACGAGTATTAGACAACGGAGAAGCTTCAATGATCATACCAAAATGTCCAGAGTGCAAAAGTGAAAATGTTGCATGGATTTTTTGGGGATATCCATGTGATATGGACTGGTGGTTACAGGCAGTTGAGAAAAAAGAAATTGTTCCAGGTGGATGCATAGTAACTGACCATGATCCTGAATGGGAATGCAATGAATGTGGTCGGAGATGGGGACACAGAGAAGATGACTGATTCATTAATTTTAGAATATAATATTATGAAAAAAAGATACAAAAAATTAGTTTTAGAAGGAAAGCAATTACAAAAAGAACATGCTCAAGATGTAGAATATTTCATCAAAAATAACATCTCAGATAAGAAATGGCAAAACAATCTTGAAAAAACTGCATGTAACCTTGGACAATCACAAGTGAGAATCAAAATAGCTAAAAACAAGATGAATCAAATCAAAGACATACTATTGAAGTAAAATTAGAAAGACTAACAGATTCTAAACAACATCAACAAAGCCAGTCATCCAAGGATGAACCATACAGAAATAATCATATTTTCCTGCTTCATCAAAATCAAATGCATAAGTTGAACCTGCCATGAATAATCCCGAATCAAATACACCAGTAGG
>Ga0233434_1000756_pt1 | contig 34615 bp, 24 predicted proteins | sample SI_122_August201_4_FD_182738 | JGI IMG/M metagenome (GOLD analysis project Ga0233434, IMG submission 182738) | Seawater microbial communities from Saanich Inlet, British Columbia, Canada - SI_122_August2016_120_MG | ecosystem: Environmental > Aquatic > Marine > Inlet | place: Canada: British...
CAACGCGCAGACCGACATCGCCCCATTGATGCCAAACAGCCACGGTGAGATCTCATGCGCGTGTGCCATCGCCTGGCGCATCCCCAGGGGGAAGGCCATGCCCATGACGGCCCCCGCTGGAGATAGCAGTGCCACGGCGATGCCCACTCTGATCGTCAACGTCTGCTGGGTGAAATAGTCGACCGCTGGCAGCGTGACCCAACCTGTGGCGAACAGGACCACGGGAAGTACCAAAAGCCGTCGAGAGGCGATCTGAGCAAATCGTTCGACTCGGATTCGCCGTGTCAGCCAACTGCCAAATCCTCCCGACAACAGCAACGTGAAGAGCACGACGGACAGGCCGTACGTGGGATGGCCAAGAAAGACCGTGAGTCGCTGCATCTGAGAGATCTCGACCAGCATAAAACCGAGTCCGATGGCGCCAAAGAACACAAGGTGGGGCAACATGGATGGACTGATCGACGATGTCACAAACAGCGGTCCGATGGTGAATGCCAGAGACAGAACCACGACCACCGCCAGTAGGGCGCCGAGCATGAAAAGAGCGCGGCGGTTGGAGTCGAGATTGCCGCGGCCGACGAAGGCTCCTTCCATCAACTCGCTCGGTGGCAGCAGATTGTTGATAAAGGGTCGATCATCCGTTGGCGGTGAGATATCCAGACCATGAATCGACTGCGAACCTCCAAGTTGATCGCTGCGACCGATTTCCTCGAATGCCGGATCGAGTCCACCGCGTGGGCTCTGGACGATCTGGAAGCCCAGGTTCGCCGCGAGACTGTCGATGCTGTCCAGGTCGATTTGAGACAAGGGTGAAGGGCTCACGAGTAGCGTGCCGATGTCGTAGCGCGGCGCCGCTTCGGGCAGTCGAACGACACCCGGGGGGAGCCTGCGGATGTGACGCAGAACGACGATGTGGTCACCTGGGGTTACAGCACCTTCCTTCCTCAATGCAGCAGTGGCGAGGCCGTAGAGGCGATAGAACTCAGCAGGCAGATCACGGAAGTAATAGCGGGTGACAGAGAGCAGGCCCTGCGCCTGCAGACTCTGTAGGAATACACCCCAAGCTGCGGTCGTATAGAGAGAATTCTCTGTGAGGGCGAAGGCCCCCGCCGCTGTGCCAGCATAGGTATCGACGAAGGAAAACTGCAGGATACCGTAGCTGTCCTGTTGTCGAGCCGCAAAGCTGCGGGCATCGGCGGCGACAAAGCGCACACCCCGTTGCCGATCGAGATGCCCCGTGAAGTCGCCAAAGGGGCCATTGACTGCGTCGATGACACTTTTGTTGATCTCTACCGCCGTGATGGCAGGTTGGTCAAAGGCCAAGGCGGCCAGGACATCCCGTCCACCCCCTGCGCCGACGATCAGAACATGCGAGTCAGGACGCAGATAGTGGGCAATCGAGGCAATATCATGCTGCAGGTGCTCTAACCGCGACGGCTCGCCATCAAAGGCCGTAAGAAATGTGCCGCCTCCGGCATCATTCGTGAGCACCAGCTGATGCCCAATCCGATTGCCCTGGTACTTCGGACTCAATCCCCAACTGTGTAGATAAGATGGCTTCGTTGAATCACCCTTCACCGTGATGCGTGAAAAGGAGTTCCACTTTTCATAGAGAGGTGGGGCCTCTGCCTCCCCCTTTACCCACTGCAGCCGTAAGAGCGGTTCCTGATTGCTGACCTGATAAGCGCTGACAACGACGAAAACGCCGAGGCCCAAGCAGGACAGGCGAGAGATGATGACAGCCTTCGGTCTTGTCTCACGCGCCAGGAACAGGCAGAAGCGATCGCTGCCAGCCAGGCGATCGCAAAAGCCGTGGTGATCCCATCGGTCATGCTGATCACAATTCCGAGTACAAGGCAGCCCACGGCTGCGCCGACGAGGTCGGCGGCATAGAGTGTCCCCACGCGCGCCGGAAATCGAGCCGGGTATCGTGTCAGAGCAAGGGTGATACAAAGGCCGCTGAAAACGAAGGGAATCGCCGCAACGACGTAGATAAAGGTGAGGGCATCGAGGGATTCCCAAGAGATCTCCGGGACAAAGCGGACACCCACAAGGGTCAGAAAACTCCCGACAATACATATCGCGAAAAGCAGCGACGATACGCCCATATGAAATGGGGTAAGGCGCTCGCGAAAGAAGCGCGGCGCGAGGAAAACGCAGACGGCACCGACTGTCGTGCCGAACATGGCCAGAGACACAGCCATGAACGCGAAGTGATGCCACATGGTGACGCTGAAGACCCGCGTCAGAAGAATCTCGTACATCAGTGTTGCCAGCGAGATCAGGAAGACGCCGACGTAGATCTCACTTCGTGTCGTCTCGCCATCGTGCAGGCGAGGCTGAGGATACCCCTCCACAGGCACTACTGCATCCTATAGTCGCTCGATGACCGCTGCGGCGAAGGTATTCGTGTCCAATTCACCACCAAGATCTCGCGTCTTCTGGCCGTCCTTCAAGGCCTGATCATAAGCGTCGCGGATACGCTCCGCACAGCGGCGGCACTCCTTGTCACCCCGGGTGTCGGCTATATAGTTGAGCATCATCACCGCTGACATGAGCAAGGCCAGTGGATTGGCTACGCCCTGCCCGGCTATGTCCGGCGCAGAGCCGTGTACTGCCTCGAAGACGGCATGAGACTCGCCGATGTTGGCACCGGGCACGACACCCAGCCCGCCGACGAGGCCGGCACACAAGTCGCTGACGACATCGCCGTAGAGATTCTCCAATAGCAGCACATCAAATTGCGACGGGTCTTGCACGAGTCGCATACAACCTGCGTCAATGATGGCTTCCTGGTATTCGATGTTCGGATACTCGCGCTCGTGTTCCTCTGCAGCCATGCGGATGAAGAGGCCATCCGTCAACTTCATGATGTTCGCTTTGTGGAAGACGGTGATCTTCTTGCGGCGACGCTGCGTCGCGTAGCGGAAGGCCCAGTGGGCGATGCGACGGCAGCCGCGCTCGGAGGCGACCTTCATGCTCATCACAACACCCGGTGTCACCTCGTTCTCCACACCGGAGTACAAACCTTCGGTGTTTTCGCGGATGATGACGAGATCCACATCTTCAAAACGTGTATCCACACCAGGAAGCGAACGCACGGGGCGAACTGCAGCGTAGAGTTCCAACTGCTTTCGCAGTTGCACGTTGACGGAGGAGAATCCCTCGCCCACAGGCGTGGTGCAGGGGCCCTTCAGGGCAAGACCGTGATGGAGAATCGCTTCGACCGTGGACTCAGGCAGGACGTCGAGATCACGCTCCAGGGCGGCGAGGCCCGCAGGATGTTCATCCCACGACAGGGGGGCACCGGCTGCTTCCAGGACCTGCTGGACGGCAACCGTGACTTCAGGACCAATGCCGTCACCGGCAATCAGGGCAATCGTATGATTTGTCATGGTGGTAGAGTGTACGATTCGAGTCGGAATGGGGCCAGAATATCAAGTTCTGAGCCGATCTGTTGAGCAGTCAAGGTGCGGCAAGTCCCAGACGTTCGAATTGCTCGACAGGCGTGTCACAGTCCGCCATCAAACGAGTCATGGATGCGATCATTTGTTGCATGACGTGCTCGTCTTCGATGGGGGTCGACTGCTGTGGATCGTTCTTCAGGTCATAGAGACTGCTGCCATATCTGTGAACCTTGCTCAAGAAAGTGAATTCCTCCCCCGTATCACCGCCAATCCGCATGGTCTGACAATCCTTGGTGAAAGAAAAAGGATCCGCCAGGGCGATTCGTCCGCGCAGCTCATCGACGCCGAAGGGGGCGCGCATATGGGTGGGCATCAGGGTGTAATCGTACAGAGGCTGGTTGTCCTGGCGCACGGGGCCGCGCATGTAGACGTATTCGCCGTCCGTGACATTTACCTGATGTCCATGCTGTCCGAAGATCGCTGCATCCCGAACTGCAGCTTCCGCCTCGATCGTAGCGGCCAGGTCTTGTCCGAGCATGTCCTGCGTCGGCTCCTGCCCGAACAAACCCAATAGAGTTGGACCAAGATCGATCGCGGGTTGCACCAACGCCTGGCGACGCTCATCGGTTTTGCCGCAACGTGGATCCCACACGAAGAACGGTGTGTGCGCCACTTCGTTGTAAAAGGGCACCCAGCATTTTGCCCACACATCGTGTTCGCTGAGCAGGAAGCCATGGTCTGTCCACACGACGAGCATCGTGTCTTGCCACAGGTCCAATTCGTCCATCAGGTCCAGCACGTGGCCCAGCTTCTGATCACACATGCTCAGTAGCGACGCGTATTCATAACGCATGTGCTCGACTTGCTCAGGTGTCTCAGTCACCCGGTCGTAGGGTGGCCAATCGTGCACAGGACCCTCGTAGTCATCATAGTGATCCGGATATAGATCCTTGAACTGTTGTTGGGTGAAGAATGGTTCATGCGGGTCGAAGGTCTCCAGGTGCAGGAACCAACTGTCTGCCTCATGATTCCTGCGGATGAAGTCGATGCCGGCATCGAATGTCTTTGACTGCGGCTGATCGGCCTCGTCAAGCATGAATTGCCGGTTCACACGATCCTGCCGACTGGCGCGGGCCTCGTGAGCATTGCGGCCGATCGCGTCGCCTACGGGTGGGTCATCGACCTGGCCCATCCAGGCGTCGCCCTCCTGTCCACGATGGAACTGCCACGTGTCGTAGTTGGTGTGATACGTGGCACCACCTGCTTCCCAGTAGTGTTGATGATCGGTGATCATGTGGGAACTGACACCGGCCTCTGAGAGCATCTTCGGTATCGAGTCATCGAAGGGCTCAAGGGGTCCCCAGGATCGATGCAGGAAATTGGGTCGCGCCGTATGAAAATCGCGCCGCGCCGGCATGCAGGGCATGGAGCACACATAGGAGTTGTCGAAGGTCACCGTGTGACGCGCCAGGCGTTGGAAATTGGGTGCCTTCGTCCAGTCGCAGCCATAGGTGGGCAGAAAGTGTCGATTCAGTGAATCGAACATGACGACGATGGCTTTCATTGCGGCTCCATTCGCAGCAGATGGTGGCAGGGTTCCTAAGACGCCGAGGCAGTTGTCTTCAGTGCGGCGCTCTCAGTATAGAGAAGCTCCATGTCGCAGAGAAGAGAGGTCGTTGGTGCCTGTCGTTGACACTATTCGATCAGAGTCTGTTCCTATGGGAAACAACCCCCAACCACAGGAGTGATGTCCTTGAGCGACGATCGACTACAACTTCAACTCGACTTTGTCATGGCTGTCGATGATCTGAAACATGTCACACGACAGACGACACTACGAGCTGATGGGCGCCCCGAGAACGACGCCGAACACTCCTGGCATCTGGCCTTGATGGCCATCGTGTTGGCGGAGCATGCCGTGGGCGACATCGATCTGCAGCGGGTGCTGACAATGCACATTATCCACGACATCGTCGAGATCATCGCCGGCGACACCTTCATTTACGACGAGGCGGGGCAGGTAAGCAAGGATGAACGCGAGCGTGAGGCGGCAAAGCAACTATTTGGGCTGCTGCCACAGGATCAGGGCGACAAACTTCGAGGTCTATGGGAAGAGTTTGAAGAGCGCACAACGGCAGATTCGCGCTATGCGGCGTCGCTGGATCGTCTACAGCCGCTACTGCTTAACTACCATGGCGATAGCGCGGCCTGGCTCAAGCACGGCATTCGCAAGGAACAGGTCGTGAAGCGAAATCAGCATATCCAGGAGGGAGCACCACCACTGTGGGCATTTGCGCAGCAGTTGATCGATCGGGCCGTCTCTGAAGGTAAACTCAAAGGCTGATCGATCTCGACTCGTTGAGCTGATAAGCTGGGCACTCAAGCCTCGAGGGTTGGTTGCTCGGCGGCGACGAAGCGCTGCAAGTCGAGGCGCTCGACCCACGCGCGGTCAACGCGTACGCGGATCATGACATTCTCCGGTGTGTATTCCTGCTCGAGGATCTCAGCTTGCTCGTGCAGCTGCGACAGGAGTCGTCCTTCGGACTGCGGGACCTGCAGATCGAGCGTTACTTCATGTTCCTGGCAGTAGTAGAGGATTTTCTGCCGCAGTACATCCAGACCGACGCCATTCATGGCCGACACGGCCACCTTGTCTGGCTGTTCAGCGGCGGCCTGCACGTGCAGGTCCATCTCATCGCCGTCGCCGATCTGATCGATCTTGTTCATCACAAGCAGGGTGCGTTTGTCTTCCACACCCAGATCTGCGAGGACAGACTGCACCGTATTCATCTGTAGTTCGTAGTGGGGGTGGCTCATGTCGACGACATGCAGAAGCAGATCCGCTTCCAGTGTTTCTTCGAGGGTGGCGCGGAAGGAAGCGAACAGGTGGTGGGGGAGCTTCTTGATGAAACCGACTGTGTCGGTGAGCAAGATCTTGTGTGAGTGATCGATCTCGACGGATCGGGTCGTCGAATCCAATGTGGCGAAGAGCTGATCTTCGATCAGCACATCGGCACCGGACAAAGCTCTCATCAGCGTCGACTTCCCCGCATTCGTGTACCCCACCAGGGCAATCTTGAAACTGTCGCCGCGTGCCTTGCGACTCGTTGCCATCTGGCTGCCAATCTTGTCCAACTCGCGCTGCAGGGCGCCAATGCGTCCACGGATCAGGCGACGATCAATTTCTAGCTGCGTCTCACCTGGACCACGAACACCAGCCGAACCCATGCCGCGGATGGCGCCGCCACCGGCCTGACGCGACAGATGCGTCCAGTGGCCGGTCAAGCGAGGGAACAGATAGTTGAGCTGTGCCAGTTCGACCTGGACCTGCGCCGTCCGTGTGCGGGCATGTTGCGAAAAGATGTCGAGAATGATCGCACTACGATCGATCACGCGGGTCTCGCACAATTCCTCAAGATTGCGCATCTGTGCCGGAGACAGATCATTGTCGAAGATGATCATATCCGCCTTGGTGGATTTGGCTTGATCCTTCAGTTCGTGCGCCTTGCCCTTGCCGATGTAGTAGGTTGCATCGATATGCTTGCGTGCCTGCAGCATACGACCGACAACATGGATTGTTGCCGTATCGGTCAGGCGGGCCAGCTCGTCGAGAGAGTCCTCAGCTTCCCAGGTCGTAATCCCGGGAACAGACAGACCAACAAGCAGGGCATTCTCAGCGGGTTTCTCTGTGCTGTAGGACATCGTCGCCTCTGACAGGTTGGCACACAGTGCACGTCGTCTCTTCCAGAGGATCGTGCGCCGTCTCGACCCTTGTCAAGGCCGCTGGAACAGGTAGTTTGGGAAGTGGCCGTATTACCTCTATTCTGGCGAAAGAACACGTGAGCGACAGCCCCGTCGATCCTCAACCATCCTTGCCCGACCTGGCAGCAGAGCAGGTGCTGGGTATTCTGCCCCTGCGCAACACCGTCGTCTATCCCCACATGCCGCACCAGCTCACAGCGGGTCGTGAGCGGTCGCTACGTGCTCTTGAGGAAGCCCCGGAGGGGCCCCAGACGATTGGCATCTTCACCCAGCGCAGCGCCGAGGTGGAAGAACCCGCCATAGACGACATCTATCCCGTTGGCACCATCGCCAAGATTCACCGCATGTGGCGCCTGCCGGACGGTAGTGTTCGTCTCATCGTGCAGGGGCTCGAACGTGGGGTGCTGCAGCAGGTCACACAGACCGAACCCTATTTGCAAGCAAAAGTGCTGCCCCTGGCAGATGTGGGAGATGAGAGTTCCACCGAAGCACAAGCACTGATGCGCACGGTGAACGCGCAGTTTCAGGCAGTGATCGATCTGTCGCCAAATCTGCCGGAAGAACTGAAAGTGGTCGCCGTCAACATCGATCACCCTGGTCGCCTGGCCGATCTGGTCGCCTTCTACCTCGATCTGTCTGTCGATGAAAAGCAGGCGGTGCTCGTGGAAGTCGATATCACGAAGCGACTCGAGCAATTGGCCAATCTCCTGGCACGAGAACAGGAGATCCTTGAAGTCGGTGCCAGTATCCAGAATCAGGTGCAGGAGAAGATTGGCAAGACACAGCGTGAGCACTATTTGCGTGAGCAAATGCGACAGATTCAGAAGGAACTGGCCGACTCCGATCCACTGATCGGTGAGGTGGACGATCTACGCACACGGGTCGAAGAAGCCAATATGTCCCAGGAGGCGCAGGAGGCTGCGCAGCGTGAACTGAGTCGCCTTGAACAGATGATGCCGGCGTCCCCCGAATACAGTGTGGCTCGCACCTATCTCGACTGGCTTCTGGCGCTACCGTGGTCGAAGTCGACGGAGGATCATCTCGATCTGAAGGCATCCCTGAAGATTCTCGACGATGATCACTATGGTCTCGAGAAAGTGAAGGAGCGCATTCTTGAATACCTGGCCGTACGCCGTCTTCGACCGGAAGCGAAGGGACCGATCCTCTGTTTCGTCGGCCCACCAGGGGTCGGCAAGACCTCTCTCGGACGCTCGATCGCCCGGGCCATGGGGCGCAACTTTACGCGCATCTCTCTCGGTGGTGTGCGTGACGAGGCAGAGATTCGCGGTCATCGGCGCACCTATGTCGGGGCTCTGCCAGGTCGTCTCATTCAGGGATTGAAAAAGGCGGGCAGCAACAATCCAGTTTTCATGCTCGATGAGATTGACAAAGTGGGGGCTGATTTTCGCGGTGACCCTGCGGCGGCATTACTGGAGGTCCTGGATCCGGAGCAGAACTTCAGCTTCGAGGATCATTATCTGGATATTCCCTTCGACCTTTCCAAGGTCATGTTCATCACGACGGCCAATCTTCTCAATACGGTGCCACCGGCACTGCGAGACCGGATGGAAGAGATACCCATCCCTGGCTACACGCAGGAAGAAAAACTGGAAATCGCGCGTCGCCATCTGGTACCCAGGCAGTTGCAGGAGCATGGTCTGCTGGCGAAGAAGCTGCGTTTTGATGACGAAGCCATTCTGCGACTGATTGGCGAATTCACGCGCGAAGCCGGATTGCGGAATCTCGACCGTCAGCTTGGCACCCTGTGTCGCAAGTCAGCGCGCCGCTTTGTTGAAGGACGACGTCATCCCATACGCGTTCGTCCCAAACAGCTGGAGGAATTCCTCGGCGTTGCCCATTTCTTCTCCGAGGTGGCTGAACGGCAAGGGGAGATTGGTGTCGCCACCGGACTTGCCGCGACAGCGGCGGGTGGTGAGATCCTTTTCATCGAAGCAACCCGCATGAAGGGGAAGAAGGGACTGATTCTCACAGGCCAATTAGGCGATGTGATGAAAGAGTCCGCGCAAGCGGCACTCAGCTATCTAAAGTCTCACGCCATCGAACTTGGCATCGATACGGATATGTTGGACGAATCAGATCTGCACCTGCACGTTCCCGCAGGTGCCACACCGAAGGAAGGCCCCTCTGCCGGTGTGGCATTGGCGGTGACCTTGCTGTCGCTGCTGACGTCGCGTCCCGTGCGTGCCGATGTGGCCATGACGGGTGAGATCACACTGCGCGGACGCGTGTTGCCCGTGGGAGGAATTCGCGACAAGGTATTGGCCGCACAGCGGGCCGGTATTCACACTGTGGTGTTGCCAAAACGCAATGAGAGAGATCTCGAAGAGGTGCCCGACGATGTTCGCGAGGCGCTGCACTTTGAGTTGGTCGCGACCTTTGATGAAGCGATGGCCATTGCCTTTGCCAAACCGGCGAAGAAGAAGCGCGCCGTCACTAGATCGAAGAAGCGCACTGCAGCCAAGAAGTCGCCAGCCAAGAAATCTGCAACCAAGAAGCGTGCCGTCGCAGGTGGTAAGTCGGGACGCCGCCGCGGGTGACGACGATGGCTGATCTTACCGATCTGCTTCGCTCGACACCGGGCACGACGACCGTGGAGGCACGTCGTCGATTCTGGGATACTGAACTAAAGCGTCTGCGCAGCGAACACCGCCGCGGTGCTGCAGGCATCGCCACGGCTCAAGCGATCACAGATGTCGTGGATGTCATCGTCCTCGACGCGCACAAGACAGCAAATACACAGGATGTGTCGCATGCCCTCGTCGCACTTGGTGGGTATGGACGGCAAGAGATGGCGCCGCATTCGGATGTGGATCTGCTCTTCCTGTTTCGGCGCGAACGGGACAAGGCGCCCGACCTGATCACGGGTGTTCTGCACTCGCTGTGGGACTTAGGGTTCGATCTGGGCCATGCGAGTCGCACCGTTGATGAGACGGTCAAGATGGCGAAGGAGGATCTCGAGTCCTGCACGGCCATGCTCGACGCCCGCCTGCTGGCAGGCGATCAGGACATCTTCGATACTTTCTGTCAGCGTCTTCTCAAGCAACTGCCCAAGGCCCTGCCTGCAAGCTTGCGTCGTCTGCACGTTGATCGTGGGGGACATGCCGGGTCCGTGCAGTTATTGGAGCCCAACGTCAAAACCAGCCCTGGTGGTCTGCGCGAGCTGCATCTGCTGGAGTGGGCCCTCAAGGCGCAGTTTCGCACCATGTCCATCGACGGGCTGCATGCGAAGGTTCTCGACACGGTGGATATCGAGCTTCTGCGAAAGGGGCGCGACTTCCTGTGGCGTATCCGCCACGATCTCCATTTTGAGGTTGGTCGCAAACAGGACACCCTTGAGCCAGAGAACAAACCGATCACGGCACGCCATCTTGGCTATGCGGATCGCGCCGTTCTGCCGACAGTTTCCCTCGACGACACCCGGGGCGAGCACCGCGTCGGGACAAAGGATCGCACCGGCACGGATCGCGGCCGTGAGTTGGCTGTCGAGCGGTTTCTCGGCGATTACTTCCTATGCGCCCGCGACATCTTCCACTGTGCTCGTCTTGGCTTCGACCACCTTGTGGTGTCACCCAAGCGCCGGGGCAAACGACTACTGTTGGAAGAGGGTGTCGTTGCGATCGACAACCAGATTGAGCTGCCAGACTCAGAGAGCTACTTCCGCGAGGATCCGCGGCGCTTCTTGCAGTTGTTCGCCCTGTCGCAACGTCGGCGGTTGCCACTCAGCGAACAGGCGAGGAGAACGGTTCGTCTGAGCCTGAGCGCAATCGATGATGATGTGCGCAAGGATCCGCAGACGCGCGATGCCTTCCTGAAAATCATTCGCCGCAAGCAGCGCTCAGCAGAGACACTGCGCGCCATGCATGAACTTGGCGTTCTGGGGGCGTATCTCCCGGAATTCGGCGACCTGACCTGCCTCGTCCAATACGACATCTATCACATCTACACCGCCGATGAGCACACACTGGTCGCCCTCGAGCAGTTGGAGGGGATTCCACGACATCGCGCCGGCAGTCCCCTGCGACAGGCGTATGAGGAGCTGCAACGCAAGGATCTGCTCTTTCTTGGCGCGCTGCTGCATGATGTGGGCAAGTCGCGTCGTGAGGAGCATATCGAAGCGGGCATGGATATGGCCCGCGGCCTGATGGAGCGACTTGATCTACCTGAGGCAGATCGAAGAGAGATCTTGTTCCTCATCGAGCAGCATCAAGAGATGGTGATGATCTCCACACGTCGGGATCTCGATGACTACAAGATGATCGCCGACTTTGCTGGCCGTTTCACGCAGCCGGAATGGCTGCGGGCGCTCTATCTGCTGTCCTACGCCGATCTGTCAGCGGTGGCGGCTGATGCTTGGTCCGATTGGCAGGGCGCACTGCTGTGGGAACTCTACCACAAGACAATGCAACAGTTGGAATCGGGCCTCAACACACTCGAGGATCGACAGCATCGGCGACAGACGATGGATGAGCACCTTGTCAGGGTTGAGGGCAAGTGGTCGCCGGCGCGGGTTGTCACATTTCAGGAACATGTGCAACAACTGCCAGGCCGCTATCTGGCGGCCTATGATCTGGCTCAAATCGAGCGGCACCTGGACATCGTCGAGCAACGCCGGGAGGATGGTGACCTCGCGGTGCATTTCGAGGAGCATTCCGATCATACGGAATTGGTTGTCTGTGCCAGCGACAGGCATCATCTGCTGGCCAACATCTGCGGCGTCCTGGCTGTGAATGATGTAGATATTCTGCGCGCCGATGTGCAGACGCGTGATGACGATGTGGTTCTCGACACGTTCCAGATAACCGACATCGATGGCAGTGCATCACTGCAGGAATGGAAAAAAGAACGACTTGGACAGCGTTTGCGGCAGGTCCTCGTCGACGGCCTCGATGTGAGTGAACTGTTCGATGCCTACAGCTCAAACTGGTCACGACGTACGAAGGATTTGCCCGCACGTGAACCGATGATCGATTTCGAGAATCAGGTTTCCGATCGCTATACCGTCGTCGATGTAGAGACGCAGAATCAGGCAGGCGTTCTGTACACCATCACTCATTGTCTGGGTGAAATGGACTTCGATATTCACATGGCCATCATCAACACGGTTGCCGATCGAGCGACGGATGCCTTCTACATCGTCGATGATCAGGGGCGCAAGATCGTCAACTATGACACGATGGAAACCATCCGCACGCGCCTGGCAGAGGGTCTGAGCAACTAGGAACGGCCTATTGGATGTATAGAATCTTCTGCGAGAATCTGTTGGTGCCCGCTTCCAGTCGTATCAGATAGACGCCACTGGCAAGGTTCGAACCGTCATCTCCACGCCCATCCCAAATGACTTGCTGACGGCCAGGTGAGCGTACTGCCCGCAATAGGGTCCGCACCCGCTGGCCCAGTAGGTCGTGAATGGTCACCGACACCATAGCCGCACCCGCCGCGGCAGGGACGGTGAAGGGAATGACAGTGGCCGCATTGAAAGGATTTGGGTAGTTCAGGTGCAGGCCAAATTCCGTCGGCAAGGAAGTGGGGGTCGTATCATCAGTGATGGCTGTGAGACGTTGCACCAGAACCGGCGGCCCACTCGTGTTCAGGCGTTCCACCAGGGACGCCGCCGGAATGTCCGTCTCGCGTGCCAGGGGCCACGGTCCATCGGCAAAAGGACGAGAGCGGACCTGACGCCCGTCACCTAGGGTGACGACGAGCACGAGCTCGGTGAAGTCGATATTCTCGGGATCGAATCCCTCGCATTCCCAATGCGCAAGTGCCGTGCGCTGGTTGCTGACGTCGGGCAGGTCGGGATTCACATCAAACATCGGATCGACGGTCATCTCCTCTGCCGACAACGTCGTATAGAGCCGTGTCAGATAGGGATGGGTCGAAAACAATCGCTGCGTTGCGCGCAGTGGTTCGACGACGACGCGTTCGAGGTCCTGCGCCAAGGCGACTGGATCGAAAGACCAATCAGTCAACCACGGTCGAAAGGCGGCTAGGTCGTTGTAAAAGGCGCGTTCCGCGAGACTGGCCAGGAAACCCTCCGTTTCGGCCTGCTCGTAGGCTTGCCTGTCGCCACCGAAGACCACCTCCAACACACCGTCGATTCGTGCTGCCTCAGGCATCGGCATGTGACGCCGCAGCAATGCCTGCATCTGGGCGTCTCTCGGCAGACCCTGGCGCAGGGCCGCATCGAGGAAACGTGCCGCGTCGTCGATCCGTGCCAGGGCCGACGTGTCATAGGAATCCGTAGGAAAACGTCCTTCCATGATCTTGCTCGGCCCGGCATAATCTGTGACGAAGGCTTGACCCTCTGAGGCGGCGTCGACAGCGGCGCGTACGACATCATCGTAGTTAAAACCGCCATTGAACCAATCGATAAGGGCCTCATTGATCTGCACATGCAGGTAGTTCGTCGGCACCGCTCGCGCTGCAGACAGGATCCAGGCGGTGACGCCCAGATCCGGCGCTGTGGCGACGGCTGTGAGCTGAATGGGAATCCCTGGTGTGTCGGCAGCGTAGCTCAGCGAGATGGGCTGCAAATCGCCCAATTCGCGGTCTGGCGCAAGGCGCAGGGCGATAAAGAAGAAACCACCATCGACATAAGGTTGCAGCAGATCGCGCCCGAGATCCCCGAGCTGATAGCCATTGTCGACAAGCCAGGTCACGATGGCATCCGCATCGTCCGAACTGAGCACGACCGTGTCGTAGGGGCCGACACGCTGTTCGGCGACGACATCGACCTCGGCACCTGTCGTTGCAGCGTCTTCCTCGAGGGTTCGGAAGAAAGGCGGGAAGACGTCCCCACACGCTCCGTCTGCAGCCCACTCGAGAAAGAAGAAGGGTTGCGTGGCAAACTGGAGTTGTTGAAAAACTTCATTGTGGCTGACCGCCAGTTGCGGCACAGAGGGGACGGGCAGAATCCAGGCAAAATCAGCAGCGGATCCGGAATACTGAATCTGCACATGCGTTGTGACTGAGTCGCCGCGATCGACAAACAGGATCCGCTCACTGAGCTGATTCATCGGCTGGGTGCTGCAGAAAAAACCGCCACAAGCCTCGACGAGACGTGGCGAGATGACCGCAAGAATGGCCAGAATGGCGCAGTGAGAAAGACGCAGTCGGAGCATGATCAACCCTCGTTTGTTGTAATGCTGCCACAGCGGCCCGCTTGCGGCGGGCCGGTGATGGTACTATTAAACACCGGATATCGAACGATCTGTCACCATTCATCTCGGAAAATGATCTTGTCTGACGCTGAAAGCACGCCACCAGGTAACGTACCAGACGATTCACGCCTCGATCCGACCTTTCTCCACGCTCGTCGTGAGGCGATGGTCATTTTTCTCGTTTGGTGCGTCGCCCTTGTATGGTCGATCAGCATCTGCTATTGGCTGGGATACGGCGTCTCTACGACGCATCTTGCGACGATCTGGGGCGTACCAGCGTGGGTCTTCTGGGGTATCGCCACCCCCTGGGCTGTAGCCGTCGTTTTTTCGCTGTGGTTCTGCTTTCGCTACATGGTCGATGACGATCTGTCCGGTAGGCGGCAGACGGCCCTCGCCGAGCCCCTCGACTCAGGTGACCAACCGGAGGTGGTAGGCTGATGGGCGGCCCGGCACTCACGACATTCGTCCTCTATATCGGCGGCGTCCTCGCCCTTGCATGGCTGGCGAATCGTCTTCTTCGAGACAAAAATTTCCTGAGTGAGTACTTCCTTGGCGGGCGTTCCCTCGGTGTGTGGGCCTTTGCCCTCACCTTCGCCGCCACGAGTGCATCTGGTGGTAGCTTCACAGGCTTTCCTTCCAAAATCTACAGCCATGGCTGGGTGTTGGCACTGTGGATCGGCAGCTACATGGTCGTGCCCATCTGTATGATGGGGTTGCTCGGCAAGCGACTCAATCAGGTGGCAAGGATCTCTGGTGCCATCACCGTGCCCGACGTCTTTCGAGATCGCTTCAATTCCGCCGCTTTCGGGTTGTTGGCAACGGCCCTCATCGTCTTCTTCATGTCCTTCAATCTGGTTGCCCAATTCAAGGCGGGCTCTCTGATCCTCAAGACGTTGCTGGACTCGGTGGCGTTATTTCAGGACGCATCGCAGGGCCTTGGTGTCGCCGTGAATGAGTGGTCGTTTCTGGCCGGAGTGGATCCACAATACCTGCTCTGTCTGTTCGTATTCGGCATCGTCGTCGTTCTATACACGGCCTATGGCGGCTTCCACGCCGTTGTTTGGACAGATGTCCTGCAGGGCGTTGTGATGGTGATCGGTGTCGCCATTCTGCTGCCACTGACGTTGCACCAGGCGGGGGGGCTGACAAAGGTCACGCAGGAGATGGCGCAGATGACACCTCCACGTGCCGGTGTTGCCGATCTCACCGTGTCAGCGACTCCTCATGAGCGCGTCGTGACGGCTGGCGCCTGGGCCTGGATTGAGTCGGATGCGGGGGAGCGCCACCTGATTCGGCTTGCTGCGGCCATCACGATCGGTGCGCAGCAGAAGTATGTTGCTGACATACGCATCCTCGAGTTGACGACACCATCTCAGATCGAAAGAGTTCGCACGTCGGAGCGGACCCTCTGGATGGATGAGTCCATGGCTCTCGGGAATCTGCGAACCACAGCCTACGCCTCTGGTGAGGCGCCAGGTGCCTATGTGACGGCACCAGGGCCCAGCCAACACTCGGCTGATGGCTTTCTGCCACTGAGTCTGGCCGTCTCCTTTTTCATCATGTGGGCGATTGCAGGCAGTGGGCAACCCAGCGCCCACGTACGACTGATGGCGTTCAAGGACAGTCGGACACTGAGGCACGCGATCGCGTCGGTCACCGTGTACTATTCGCTCATCTATTTTCCCCTCGTCATCATTTTCTGCTGTGCCCGTGTCTTGATGCCCGGTATGGAGACCGAATCAGACCGGATCATGCCGGCAATGGTCATCTTCGTCACCGATCACGCCGGTCTTGCCTGGCTCGGTGGGCTGGTGGTGGCGGCGCCCTTTGCGGCTGTCATGTCCACAGTGGACAGTTTCCTGCTGATGATCTCTTCGGCATTGGTGCGTGATGTCTATCAGCGGACCCTGCGGCCTGACGCAGAGGAGCGAATGCTAAGACGTCTGAGTTTCGGCGTCACCCTTCTCGTCGGTTTTGGCGCCGTCCTTGGGGCAATTGATCCGCCACGTTTTCTCCAGGATATCATCGTGTATACCGGTAGTGGTCTGGCCGCCTGCTTTCTCGCACCCACCGTGTTCGCTTTGTATATCCCGCGCGCCAATACAGCGGGCTGTATGGCCGGTATGCTCGGTGGTTTCGGCACGCATCTGGCCATGTATGGGGCGGGAATCTTCGTGCATGGTAGCTTCTTTCGGCCCGTGCACTTGTTCGGTCTCGATCCAATTCTCGTCGGCCTGGCCGTCTCTTTTGTTGTGACCTTTGCCGTGACCCGGGCGACTGCTGCTCCTCCTGTTCATCTCGTTCGCCGTTATTTCTATCGCGACTGAAGTTTCCTGATTCCGGGAACGGCACGCGTGTGGGGGGCGTCCACGAGGATGAAGTCTGTCCGCGTCGACGATAACCGCCGGCCAGGGCAACAAGACCGGATTTCACAACGGAGATGAATCATGAGAAGGAAACATCTGCTGTCAGCCGGCTCCGATATGGGGCTGCTGACAAATGAACCCACCGGACCACCCCAGACACGCCAGCGCCTGTTGCTGGTTGATGACGACGATCTGCTTCGTGGCGCGCTCGAGATCCTGCTGAGCGAGCTTTACGAAGTGGACACGGCGTCCTCTGCGGAGATGGCCATGGATCGGTTCGTCGTCGGGCGCTACGATCTGCTGGTCACAGATCTTCGACTACCGGGTCGTGACGGTGACGTCATGGCACGAGCTCTGCGCAGTATTGACCGCAGCATGCCAACCTTGCTGATCACGGGGGATGATCTGCAAGATGGGGATCAGCGTCTCGACGGATTCGATGGCTGGTTGCAGAAACCCTTTTTCGATCTCGATACTGTGTTGAAAAAGGTGGCCACGATTCTACAGCAGAGTCGCCTGCGCCGCGTTGGTTAGGCGCCAGGAGTCTGTGGGCATCGACGGGGGTAGCACAAGCTTGTGCTACCCCCGTCGGCGTCTGTGGGCACCGGTGACTGGCCGAGGGGGTAGTGAATTTCGTATTCTCCCGCGACCCATGGTCAAAGACTCAACAGAAACCACGTCAGGCCCAATACAAGCCACGTCAGGGATCCGTCACCACGACGATCCACTTTTCGCGTGCTTGCCCTTCCCGGCGGCGCTTGTCGACGAAGCAGGAGTGATCGTCGTCGTGAACGACGCTTTCCTCGAAAGTGTCGCCGTTGGTGGAAGATCTCTGAATCAGGCCGATTTCATTGGCAGATCTCTGGGAGATGTCGTGCTCGACTCGCCGGAGCGATGGAATGCCGAACCTTTCCTGCAGCGGTTGTTCGCCCAAGGAACTCTGGTGGAGGAACAGACCATCGGGCGGGCGGCAGGCGATACATTGAGATGGCCGGTCGAGTCGTGTACTCAGGCGACGATCGTCAGGCGCTCATCCTGCAGCGAGACCGGACGCACCAGGTCACGGCCCAGATTCACCAGGAGGCCCTGAGCGAGTTGCGCGGAGCTGTCTGGGACATGGCATCCCCTGACGACATTGATGGGATCATTCGGGCCATGCGGGACACGCTGCGCAAGTGCGGTGTCGACTTCTTTGGCTGCGGCGTCAATCTCATCGACATGGGCCAGACTCCGTCTGTGCGGGTGTACGTGATGCAGACAGGTGATGCTGATACGTGGAAAGAGGAGGAGCCAGGTGTCGTGAGCCTGATCCAACGCTTTGTGTGCGATGGGAAGACAGTCTATCGAAGAGATCTCCTGGAAGCGGACTCCTTCTCAGAGAAACCCCGACTCCACAGGCAACAACAGGTGCGATCTGTTCTCGATGTACCGTTCTCCCACGGAACCCTGGCAATCAATTCAGTCGAGGCGGATGCGTTCTCTCCGGTCGACATCGGTCTCGTCGAAGAGATGGCACAGATCCTTGCTGAGACGCTGACCCGGGCAGACGATCTTGCACGCAGCAAGGCCGCCGCCGGATCTCTGCTGGCGACGGAGTCACGTTACCGGGCACTGTTCCATGGCGCCAGTGACGCGGTGATTACCTTTGCGCGTACGTCCGGCATTGTTGAGGCAAATGAGGCGGCAGCACAGTTGATTGGTAGTGATGTAAGCGATCTGATCGGACGTCGTGCAGTCGATATCATCCATCCAGATCACTGGCGGCGAGCGATCGTCACCTGGCAGCACCAGATTCGCGCCGGCCGGCCGGTCTATCTGGAGACTGTGATGGTCGATCGAGATGGACGCCAGGTTCCTGTTGCGATCGATGGCAGTCGGGTTGACCTCGGTGATGAGACACAGTTGTACGTCATTATCGCTCGTGATATCAGCGAGCGGCAGCGACTCGAGAGGTTGAGTCGGACGTTCGCAAGGCAAAGTGAACGCCTGCAGGAAGATCAGCGGCGACAGATCGCACGCGCGCTCCATGATGGTGTGAATCAGGTCCTGTCAGCGACGGCGACGCGTCTTCATCTGGCCGCCGCTGACGGCCCGGTGTCAGAGGATCTGGAAACGGCCCGCAAGCTACTCGACCAGACGATTCTGGAAATTCGCCGCATTTCTCGCGATCTGCGACCTACTGTGTTGGACGATCTGGGGTTGCTGCCGGCATTGCGCAGTTTGGGGAAACGCTTCGAAGACGAGGAGGGAGTTGGGTACATCCTGAGATCTTCCGAGGGCCTCGTTGTTCCCCCTGAGATCGCAAGTGTTGCGTATCGAATCGTTCAGGAAAGTTTGACCAATGTTGCTCGTCACGCGCAGGCGCATCAGGTTCAGGTGGAGTGCTACGTCGAAGGGAAGATCTTATTGTTGCGTATCAGTGATGATGGGATCGGTTTCGATCCGACTACGGTGCAGGACGACTCACAGCGAATCGGCCTGCGACACCTTCAGGAACGAGCGCAGATGCTATTGGGAAAAGTCACGATTCAATCCTCGGGGGGAACTGGCACGACCATTGTTGTGCGCTTGCCTCTGAGCGACGGCGGGGAGGATAACGATGGCTGAGTTGATTCGCGTCGTCGTCGTCGACGATCATCCGCTCATTCTCGATGGCATTCAATCGCAGTTGTCGTCCATCGACCACATTGAGGTTGCAGGTCAGAGTAGCGGCGGGGAGGGGGCGCTGCAGCTGATTGCTGAGCTGACACCGGACCTTATTCTGATGGACGTGACCCTCCCGGGAATGAGCGGCATCGAACTGACACGCCGATTGCGAGAGAACAAGCAGGATCTTGCCGTCGTCATGCTGACGATGCATGAAGATGAGGAATACGTTATCGAATCCGTGCAAGCCGGTGCGCGCGGCTACGTCCTGAAGAGTTCTGGGCCGGACGTGATGGTGCAAGCCATCGAAACGGTTGCCGCAGGTGGAACGTTCTTCTCTCCGGAGGTTGCAGGCTCGCTACTGCGCAGCTATGTCGACGGGAGCCGCCCCCAGCGCCCGACCCTGGCACCTCGCGAGACGCAGGTGCTGGCACTGATCGCGCGAGGGCGTATGAACAAGGAGATCGCTGGCGATCTGAAGTTGAGTGTGCGCACAGTGGAGACTTATCGAGAACGCCTCATGCGCAAACTCGATCTGCACTCGGTTGCCGAACTGACACGTTATGCGATCGCAGAGGGTGTCGTGAGCCTCGACTAGGACACAGGCTCCCTAAACAGGTGTGATCTCGCCGTTGCCGCGAATGGCGGGGAACTCAACGATGAATTCTGTGCCTACGTCGTTTTTCATGTCGACACTGCCGCCCAGTTGATGGGTCAGCGTATTGATCAACTGCAGGCCGAGAGACGGACTCTTGCGAAAGTCGATGTTGGCCGGAAATCCCACGCCATCATCACGCACACTCATGCGATACCCGTCTGCCGTCTTGCTCATGCGCACTTCAAGGATTCCCTGACGGTCATCGACGAAGGCATACTTCAACGAATTCGACACCAATTCGTTGATCATCAGACCACATGGGATCGCCTGGTCGAGATCAAGGGTGATGTCATCGACGGCGGTCATCAGGGAGATATCCTGACTCGTCTTGTAGCCACCGATGAGCCCCTCAACGAGGGCTTCGATGTAGCCACCAAAGTCGATCTTGGCCAGGTCTTCAGACAGATAGAGGCGTTCGTGAATCGTGGCCATCGCGCGCACTCGATGTTCGCTGTTGGCAAATAAGGCGAGTGTCTCTTCATCGTTTATCTGGTTCGACTGCAGACTCAGGAGGCTGGCAATAATCTGCAGGTTGTTCTTGACGCGATGATGGACCTCTTTCAGCAGGACGACTTTTTCGTCGAGAGAATCCTGCAACTCGACGGTACGCTCGCTCACGCGCCTTTCGAGTTCTTCTTCACGTTGCTGAATCAGTAGCAGCATCTCATTGAACTCATCGACGAGACTACCAAGGTCGTCGTCGGCGAATTTTCGGGCGCGCAGAGAATAGTCCTGATCCTGCGAGATTCGATTCGCTGTGCCGATCAGACTATCTATGGGCCGGGCGATGACCCGCAGGACGCGCAGGGACACCAGCAGAGCGAGGGTCGAACAGGTGAGGACGATGAGAATCGTTGCAGCAAGTGATCTCTTCAGGCCATCGTAGAGACGATCCAGACCCGAAACCAGATGGATAGATCCGATAAAGTCATCGTCATGGTAGATGTGCTTTACTGAGATCAAGTGATTCGGGGTGAATTCATACCCTTCCACAAGGGGCAAGGGGGGCATCACCGGCTCTACACCCGGTGCCATGTAGGCTGCAAAGAGCTCTGATTCTGGCGTGAAGAAGCAGGCGGAGGCGATGTGTTCCTTCGCCGACAGACTCGCGAGGGTCGTTTCCGCATCCCGAGCCACATTGAAGCGCAAGGCGGCAGAACCATTTGCAGCGACGATATCGGCCGTGGTCTCCAGTTCACTTATAAGAAAGGAGCGAAAGTGAATGGTTTCGTAGGCGACGGTTGCCATCGACGACAGGACAATCGCGGCCACCGTCGTAATGACGATGATCGCGGTCAGCTTGCGGTGCAGGGGGAGGTTGGTGAATCCAACCATCAGTAGGATTCTTCCAGGACCGCGTGAGCGAGGTTGTACAGACTTGATCCCAGACTGAGTTTTGCCCGCTGAACTGCCGTTGCATTGATCACGAATCCGAGGTGTTCGTCGATGAGCATCAGGCGGAGAATCCCACCCGCTTCAGCAAATCCCTCGTCTTCACCTATGGTCAGCACGTGGTTCTGTGCGAGTCGCTCAGGGTGTTCTTGCTCGAATTGTTCGATGATCCCGCGATCGCAGTAGAGCAACTGGTAGATGTCCGACGATCCAGGGTCGTCCAACTCGATCACTTCAAGAGGACGGCCGTGTATCTTTTTGTCCGTCAAAACATGCAAGGCAGAAAACATGTCATGATTGCCGATCACGGCGAAGACGATGGGGGACGTGTCCTGAGCGAAGGCTGCATCGGGCCACTGAACGAATTTGGCAAAGGCGAACAGCAGAGCCGATTTGGCTCGATACTCCTCGGCGCTTGCTTCATCCTGGCTCTGAGATTGCCCAACTGCGGCTGTGAGCAAGATCAGACAGGCGAGTGCGTACGCCAGCAGGGGCGAGCGAAACTGGTGACCGACAGTGCCGGACAAGTCACGTTGTACGATCGTATTCACAAAGACCACTTCCACCCTGCACCGAGTCGGAAGATCTCTTTTGGTTGCGGTCCGTGGAGAGACTGATAGACGGGGAGTCCTGCTTCGAGTTGTAATGCGTGTCTGGCAAGGGAACCCGCATCCCGCATCAGTGTCGCACCGAAGGTCACATGCACCTTCGTGCCACCGAACTTGTCAGGGTCCGTCACAGCCGCCGGGTACGGGGACACAGGAAGTGCGTCGATCTGCAGATCCGTATCTCGTCCGTCGATTCGGCCCCACTTCTGCAGCGACACACGCACGCTCGGTTGCAACCAGGGCCGCAGAGGCTTCTCCAGCCAACCACTGACTGAGAGCCGATTCCCAAGCGTATAGTTCCGATCCGTTTCGCCGATCCGGAATGTGCCACGTGCCCGACCACCCCAGGTGTATCGGCTGCCCCTGGCTGAGTAAACGAGGCTCGGCATGACATCGATGGTGCCAGAGCCGATCTGCATGGTGTAGGGAAGCTGCGTGTCTTGATCTGGGTCACGCGGTGTGGGACCGATCTCGTCAATCGATCCGACGGGTAGACTCACGCCGACACTGGCTGCGACGAAGTGTTGGTTGCGGCGCCAGACCGGGCGTGAGGCGGACAAAGAGATGTCCCCGATTCCAGAAGATGAGATGAGAAACTCATCAAAGCCGGGAATCACGCTCTTGTGGTCGGTATTCTGATGGATATAGCGAACGAGCAGATTGATCGTCCATCGCGGCGAGATATCATAGCCAACACCAAAGATGTGGGCCTGCTGGTTGATCACCAGGGGTACGACGGGGAAATTGTCAGCCGTCCGAGTTTCGCCGCCAGCACGATCCCAGACTACCTCATCGTATGTCAGGTCCTGCGTTCCATCTCGATTGCCGTCAAACCGAGCGTAGACCAGTCGGTATGAAAAATTCCAAAGTCTGGTTGTCTCGGGGGCATCGACCTTGCGGATGTGCAGGGCGAGGATTGCCTCGATATCCAACTCTGTCAGGTCTGTTGGTGGACTCTGGGCCAGGATTGGCACTGCTGTTACCAGTACGCAAACCATCGCCAGGATACGATCAAGCCTCATCCGTCCTCGCGGGTCACAGTGTGTTGGTTCAATTCACAGACAACAGAAGTATAAGAGTCCACACATCTGTGTGCTTAGTCGAAACCATGCATCGATGACTTTCCGAGTGGGAGGGAACGGACCCGTTGCGTAGATTGCCCCTCAGATGCGTAGATTCACAGATGCGTGGATTCCGCGCCTGGTTTGCTACACAGATCGATGGCTGACAAATCGACAGCTGCGGAAATTGACCAAGGAACGAGGACCTGATGGCGGGTGACACCCTTGAAGTGAACAATCCCTACCACCTGGGGGTGATCGGCGAGGTCCAGACGAGCGACTGGGCCCAGGCAGACGCCTGGCTGACGCGGGCGCGACAATTGGCTGACGATCGTCGGGCATGGCTTCCTGCGTACGAGCGCCTTGCCATTCTCGACAGAACACAGGCCCTGATGAGGGACCGATTTGAGGAGCTGGCGCACCAGATTGCCAACGAGGGCGGCAAACCCTTGACCGATGCGAGAGTGGAGGTCGATCGAGCGATCGACGGCGTCGGGCTGTGCGCGCGTGAGCTGCAGCATCTGGGTGGGGGGGAGGTGCCGATGGATCTGACACAAGCCGGTGCAGGGCGCATGGCCTTCACTGTGCGTGAGCCGATCGGCCCCGTCGTCGCCGTTTCAGCTTTCAACCATCCGCTGAATCTGATCGTGCACCAGGTTGCTCCCGCTGTGGCTGTTGGCTGCCCGGTGATCGTCAAACCCGCTGATGATACACCGCTGTCGGCGCGCAGCTTCGTCGACATACTCACCGAGGCTGGTCTACCGCCCGGTTGGTGCGAATTCATCGCCTGCGATCTCGCCACAGCAGAAAAACTAGTGACCGATTCGCGCGTCGCTTTCCTCAGCTTCATCGGTTCAGCGAAGGTCGGATGGATGCTGCGATCCAAGCTGTCGCCCGGGACGCGCTGTGCCCTCGAGCACGGTGGTGCGGCACCGGTACTCGTTGATGCATCGGCCGATACGGAGACGATGGTTCCCCTGTTGGCCAAGGGAGGACTCTACCACGCGGGTCAGGTTTGTGTCTCAGTGCAGCGTATCTTTGCACCGAAGAGCCAGGCAAAACAACTGGCCGAGGCACTGGCAGCTGCTGCGGACAAACTTGTCGTTGGTGACGCCGTGAAGGAAGAGACCGAGGTGGGCCCACTGATTCGTCCCCGCGAAGTAGATCGCGTGGAGGAGTGGTTGACGGAAGCCGTCGATGGTGGTGGGCAGGTTATCACCGGGAATCGGCGGCTTGGTGATACCAGTTTCGCACCGACCGTCGTCCTCGATCCTCCCGGCGACTGCAGGCTATCGACGATGGAGATTTTTGGCCCTGCGATCGCAGTGTATGGCTACGATGACATGGATGCGGCCATTGCAGAGGCGAATCGTCTGCCCTTTGCCTTCCAGGCCTCCTGTTTCACCAAGCAACTCGATGTGGCCATGCACTGTATCAATTCGCTGGATGCCTCTGCCGTGATGGTCAATGATCACACAGCCTTTCGTGTCGACTGGATGCCCTTCGCCGGTCGACGGCAGTCGGGCTACGGCGTCGGCGGAATCGGCTACACGATGCATGACATGACACAGGAAAAAATGGCCGTGATTCGGCTCTAATTTCAGAGAAAGACAGACTTGTATGATCTTCGATGATATCAGCAACGCAGGGCTCTACAGCGGCATCGGTCCGCGCTTCGCGCAAGCGCTGGATTATCTGGGCAGTACCGACCTGGCGTCCATGGAGCCGGAGCGTTATGACCTCGATGGTGACAATCTCTACGTCATGGTCCAGGAGTACGACAGCAAACCCAAGAGCGAGGGGTTCTGGGAGGCACACCGCGCCTATGCAGATGTACAATTCGTCGTCAGTGGCGCAGAGCATATGGGTTATGCCCAGTCCGATTCATTGAAGGCCGGCGACTACGACGCCAAGGGTGACTTCGTGAAATTGACAGGGGAAGGATTGTTCCTGCCGATGCAGGCGGGGCAGTTCATCGTGCTGTGGCCGCAGGATGCTCACATGCCCGGCATGGCCATCGACTCACCTGCACCGGTGAAGAAGGCCGTCTTCAAGGTGAAACTGTAGTGCCGACACGCCGTTGGATCATCGCAATCTTTCTGCTGAGCCTTGCTGCCTGCGGCGACGATGGTGTTTCAATACGTGATGACAAGCTGTCTACGAAAGAGCGCCGGACACCACGGACTTTCTGGGGCACTTCACCCGTCACGGCAGATGTGCAATGGCAAATGCAGGATTTCGTCGTGACAGACGAGGGAATCCGCGTGTCACTGGATTACGACATCATCTTCATCAATCCGAGCGATACGACGATTACCATCACTGTGAGCAGGCTGACCTTCGAAGATCGTTCATTCACGCAGATCGCTACGTACGAACCAGAGGGTGGCGTCGTGACAGGATCTGTTCTTCCTGGTGCGGCAGTACAGTTCAAGTCCGAGGCTGAGATCGATGTGCTCAGCCTCTTCGAGGCCAACTCGATCAGGTCCCTCGTGATCTGGGCAACCTTCAAAGCGGGGACAACAGGTGGCTGAGCAGCCGAATGTTGTGCTCGTCTTTGGTGACCAATGGCGGGCGCAAGCGACAGGGTACGCGGGCGATCCGAATGTGCAGACACCAAATCTGGATCGGCTCGCAGCACAGAGTGTGAATATGACCCACGCCGTCTCCGGCTGCCCCGTGTGCTCACCGGCTCGCGCTTGTTTGCTGACGGGACAGTATCCCCTCACACATGGCGTCTTCGTCAATGACGTGCCTCTGAGCGACCAGGCCGTCAGTCTGGCTCAGGCATTCGGTCAGGGCGGCTACGACACGGCTTACATCGGCAAGTGGCACGTCGATGGCCAGGGGCGGTCAAACTACATTCCGCCCGAACGTCGTCAGGGCTTTGACGAGTGGCAGGTCCTGGAATGCACTCACGACTACAATGAGTCCCATTACTACGCAGGTGACTCCGAGCAGAAGTTGCAGTGGGAGGGATATGATGCGGCGGCGCAAACGACAGCAGCGCAGACCTACCTGCAATCTCGTCGTGGGCAGGATGCGCCCTTCCTGCTCGTGCTGTCCTGGGGACCACCGCACAATCCGTATCAGACCGCACCCGAAGCCTATCGGGCTCGCTACGACGCCGAGCAGATCGAGTTGCGAGGCAATGTCCCTGATGGCGAGGCACAACACGCGCGGGAGCAACTGGCGGGATACTACGCCCATTGCACGGCCCTGGATGACTGCGCCGGCCGTCTGTTGCAGACTCTTGATGACGAAGGTATGTCGACGGATACGATCTTGCTGTTTTTCTCGGATCACGGCGACATGGTTGGTTCAAGGGGTGCCTACAACAAGCAGCGCCCGTGGGATGAATCGATTCGTGTGCCCTTTTTGCTGCGCTATCCGGCGCTCTTCGGTGAACAGGGGAGTGAGCGTACTGCACGCATAGATATTCCCGATATCATGCCGACCTTGCTGGGGCTCAGTGGACAGGCAATTCCGGACACGGTAGAAGGACTCGATTTTTCGAGTTATCTGCACGGAGGCGATGATCCGTCAGATGGGGCAGCGCTGCTGCAATGCCCGCATCCCTTTGGTCAGTGGTGGGTCGGCGATGGCGGTCGTTCCTACCGCGGGTTACGCACCCAACGGCACACGTATGTGCGCGCCCTGGAAGGCCCCTGGTTACTCTACGACAACGAGGCCGACCCGTATCAGCTAGAAAACCTCGTCGGTGTCGCCGAGCAGGTCGAGCTCCTGAAGGAACTCGACAAGCAACTCACAGCCAAGCTCGCTTTGCGAGGCGATCAGTTCCTGCCTTCGCAGGCATATCTGTCAAAGTGGGGGTATCAGGTGAATGCCCGCGGGACGGTGGCGTACAGCAACTGATCAGTCGGCTGGCGACAGGCGCATGATGCGACCCGGATCTTCGAGAGCGACATAGATCAGTCCGTCTGGCCCCGTCTCGACGTCGCGGAAGCGGGAACCGGGTTCGAAGATGACTTCTTTGTGGACGACGCGTCCATCCTCGATGTGCACGCGCTCGAGCCGCTGATAGGCGAGAGCTGTCACGAGCAGGTGATTCTTCCATTTCGGGAAGCGGTCGCCATCATAGAAATCGATTCCACAGGGAGCGATGGACGGATTCCAGAACAGGATCGGTTGCTGCATTCCATCCTGCGCCATGGATTCGGTAATCGGTGTGCCATTGTAGTTGATGCCGTACGTGATCGTGGGCCAACCGTAGTTGGCGCCCCGCTGAATCCGATTGAGTTCGTCGCCGCCCCGGGGACCATGCTCTGTCGTGTAGAGATCACCCGTGACGGGGTGGACCGCCATGCCCTGCGGATTCCGGTGACCATAGGACCAGATGGACGTGATCGCCCCCGGCTGACCGGCGAAGGGATTGTCCTGTGGTACCCGGCCATCATCGAATAGTCGGTGCACCTTGCCATTCGGTGTCTCCACTGACTGCGCCAGTGGCCGTTGGCCCCGGTCGCCGATGGTGAAGTACAGATAACCCTGCGCGTCGAAGACGATACGAGAGCCGAAGTGGTGACCGCGATCCGAATAGAAGGATTCATCAACTTCGTAGATGCGCTCTACCTCGATGAGAGCATCAGATTCGAAGCGGGCGCGATCGATGACGGTGTAGCCGATCGTTTCGTCGCCATCGCCCTCACTGTCACCGTCAACACGGCGAGGTTCAGTATAGGAGAGATAGACGAAGTGGTTCGTTGCAAAATCGGGGTGGAGGGCGATATCCATCAGCCCTCCCTGACCGCGGCTGCGAACGGTGGGGACGCCCCCAATCGGGGCTGACACATTTCCAGCGGTATCGACTATGCGAATGGTACCCTGGCGCTCCGTGACCAGTAGACGGCCGTCGGGCAAGAACTCCAGTGCCCATGGAATCTCGAAGCCTGCGGCGAAGGTCTCCGACTGCAGGTCATAACGAATGGTGCTGATTGTGTCAGCTGTGGCCGTGTGCGACCATACGAGTGCTACGAACAGCGTCAGACGAAGCATGCGATTTCTCATGTTAGCGCAACAACAGCATTGAATGCGTATGTCGGAAGTCGACACCGCTAAGGACCGCCAGATAGACGCCACTGGCGACACTATGACCCGTCGCATCACGACCATCCCATGCAGCTTCGTGGTGTCCCGCCTCGATATTTCCCCGCAGAAGAGTCCGAATTCGTTGGCCCGCAATGTCGAAGACGGCCAGCTCCACAGGACTAGCTGCAGGCAACTGGAAGCGGATCATTGTCGCCGGATTGAAGGGATTGGGATAGTTACCAACCAGACTCGACGCAGCTGGCAGGGCCTCAGGAGACAGGGCCTCCTCTACGGCGGTGGAAACTTCTCCCGGCAGGTGAAAGCGCACTCCCGGTAGGCGATCGCCATCTTCGTCGACGATGTGGGCTGCCATGGAGCCACCTCCGAAGGGGCTGCTCTGCTTGAGCAGGAGTCGATTCTCACCCGCTTCCAGGCGCACGGGGACTCTGTTAGCGGCGAGCTGGAAATTGCGCCGTGAGCCTTGTTCGTAAACGACTTCACCATTGAGCCAGGCACGGGCTCGATTGTCGTGGCTGAACCAGAGAAAACCCTCCTGTGGGCGGTCAGCATGGATCAGGGTGAAGGCATAGCCACTCTGATCCGTCCCAAGTTCCAGCACATCTCCCAGTTCAAGAATCTCAGCTGTGTAGCCCAGATGCTCGACGGTCTGCCAGTTGGCATCTCCGGCGGGCTGGTCCTGGGCGGGAAGCAGGTCAGCTTCACCTGGCAGGTGCTCGGTTGCATCCAGTTCACCACCAGCGAAAGGTCCGGCCACGAGCCAGCGACGGATGCCGCGACCATAGAAGATTCCCGACCCTCCACCGCCACCGGACTTGATAAAGTCGCGTTGTACACTCTCAGGTGAGCGGCCCTCGACACCGATATGGTTCAGATCAAGCGTGCCGAAACCTTTGGCAGCGGCCAGATACAGTGCTTCCAGATCAAGTGGGTTGAAGCCCATCGTGACATTCGCCACCGCCTCAGTGGCGACAGGATCGGCGCCGACAACGACGACATTGTGTTGGACATTCAGACCCCACTGTGGGCCGTCGCCCTCGGTGCCCCAGAATCCTTCGATGATTGTGTACGCGGATGGATTGTAAGAGAACAGATCGACATAACCGTGCTCGGGGTTGTTCCGGTAGTGCTGGCGTTTGGAGGTGCCATCACCGTAAGCGCCGGAGGCCAGGGTACCGACATAGTTCTTGATGCCCAGAGTCGTACCGTAGATCGTCGTCTTCATGGCTGGCATGGAGATAATCTTATCGGCATCCAGGATGGGCTCCGGCATAAAGAAGCCTTCATCGGGGAATCGTCCCGTGCCCTCCATATGAAAGCCGAATTGGGAACCCGGATACGTCAGGCGTGTAACGCCAAGTCGTTGAACCGGTCCGCCCGGCACTGGCTCGCGGCGATAGGGCGCGTAGTTCAGGTCTGTCGTGTCGACGACGGTGGCGACACTGGCAAAATCACTCAGTATCTGCATGTAGGAGAGATCGGCGAATTCGGGATACGTGACGGACCATCCATCCTCGGTGGCACTTGTCGGAAAACCGGGCTCGCCTCGTCTTGGTGATTCGGCACCACCCTCGGCGATCGTGATGCGGCGCGGCCCGACATGTTCGACGAGATAGTTGATGACACTCTTCACCACGCGCAGATCGGTGATCTGACCAGGGTGCTCGAATCCATCCGTATAGTAGGCGGAGGAACGATTGCCGCGATTGGTCACCATGTTAACCTTCAGCAGGACCCAGTCATCTGCGTCGATGATATCCCGCAGCGAACGACCGGACTGATCCAGATCGAGGGCACGTCGCACGACGGCATCTACCTGCTCATAGCTGAGTACCGCATCGATCGGTGCCGGCTCCTGTAGTTGCTCATCGATGGAGGCCGCGATGGCGACGGTGGGCCTGCCCTCACCGAGTGTCAGTGTTCCTGGTCGCAGAATGGGTAGTCCATCCATCTGCAGCGGTTCGTCGACGGCGGCGGCTGAATGCGCACTGGAAATGAAGAAGGTAGTCGGTCGATGAGAGACGAGATCCCAGGCGACAAGTAGAACAAGCCCGCTCAGGGCGATGAGGTTCCTGCGAGACTTGCTCACGATTTGGTGTTCTCCATTTCGGGTAGTGAACCGGCTTTCTGCCGGGGTAATCTCAAGACGATGGCCTGGTGGGGCAACTGGTTTTCAGCGACTTCGGGGCATCGCCTGCCACTTGATCTGGCTCCAGCTCAAGGGCCGGACAGAGGTCTCGTCACTCGCCGGGGCGAGTATCTCCACCTCGTAGAACACAGTCGGTCCAAGTGACCACAATTCGATGTTGTCGGCCTGGGTGCCTGCGGCGAAGGAAACCTCCACCCATTGATCAACGACACGATCGTCAATGTTGAGGAGCGCCGTCTGCTGTCCCTCGGGCTCGCGCAGTGTTCCTGTCTCGTCGAGCCTGCCGCCAAGATAGGCTCGGACCTGGTAGTTGTTGCCCACGTCGCCAACATAGATTCGCATTGAATCAAGAAATACAGGCTCACTCCATTCAAAAACGAGAATTCCCTTCGTTTCCCAGATGAATGGTGGTGCCGCAGAATCGGTCGATGGAATCTGGCCGTCACTCAGAGTGGAAAATTCGCCGACGTGCGAGTTCCACGTTGTTGCCCGCGTGACGGCATCGGGTGCTACATTGCGGCCCGAGATGGCGAAGGTCGCTCCCGTGATGAGCAGACAGACGCTTATCGTGATGGGCACTGCAAGAGGATTTCTCATGGTCATAGAGTGTCATTGTCCCAACTCACCCAGCCAGTGTCAAGGTCTCAGGTGACCCCTCAGTTGACACTGCTGGCGGTGGCCTCGCCTCGAAGGCTACTATTTTCCCTGAATGAAGCAGGGAGACAAGAGTTGACCCCCAGCGCCGAGCGCGAGAAACCAGTGGAAAGAGAACATGCCACGTCAGTCTGAAATCCAGAGCGCCAGTATCCAGCAGATCAGAGCCGGTGGTGCCATCACCGTCGCTGCGACCGTGCACGCCACTGCGGCGCGGTGTGAGGCCATGCAGCCCGTCGTGTCTCAATGGCAACCTCTGGCGACACCCCATTTCGCAGCCTATGACGCGACCACGACAGATGGACTGACCTGCGCCGGCTACTATGGAGCCGTCTTTGACGGTCGTCACGTTTACGGTTGTCCCATCCGCTCACATCGAGAACGCGACAGTGTCCACGGGCATGTTTTGCGTTGTGATACACATGGTGACTTTCACGATCCATCCACGTGGGACGCCTTTGATGCAGGGGGCACAGACGGACTGAATACGGTCTGCTACTATGGTGCCGCCTTTGACGGACGTCACGTGATCTTCGCACCGCGAGATGACAGCCACGGCTACCACTCTCGCGTTCTGCGCTACGATACGCAGGGCCCTTTCAAGGATGCAGACGCGTGGTCTGCCTTCGATGCGGATCTGCCACATTCGGCGCAGGGAGCGGCCTACGATGGCCAGCATGTCTATTTCTGCCCTGGCTACGAAAGCGTGCCAGGTGAACCGATGACTGAGGGTCTGCTCAGTGGCAAAGTCATGCGCATGGATACGTCGGCTGAGTTCAAGGATGCTGCCAGCTATCAAGTCTTTGACACGACCGTCCTAGGCGCCGAAGCGGTTTGCTTTGATGGGGGAGCCTTCGATGGTCGATTCGTCTATTTCGTGCCATTGATCCATGGTGTTGTCGTGCGCTACGACACGCAGGGGCCCTTCGATGATGTAGCCAGCTGGGAGGCCTTCGACGCTCGTACTGTTGGCCTGGGAATGAATGTCGGCGCCGTCTTCGATGGGCACTGGCTCTACTTCTGCGCCTATGGCCATGCATCCATGGTTCGCTACGACACGCGCAAACCCTTCACCGATCCGAGTAGCTGGGCGCAGTATGATGCGGCCCACACGGGTGGTCTCGACACAGGTGGATTTGATGGTGGCTTCTTTGATGGGCGTTATGTGACGTTTTGCCCCTGGACACGTACGCCGCCGCCAGGCGAGGCGGGTTACCACTGCAACTACCTGCGCTACGACACAACGCGATCTTTTGATGATGCAGCTGCGTGGTCGGCATATGACGCCAGTGCGACGGATGGACTTGAGTCGCTCGGCTACAATGCCGGGGCCTTCGATGGTGGCTCGTTCTATGCAGCACCCCTCTATGCGTCGGATGGGGAGGCTTTTCATGGACGTATGATGCGCGTTGATACCCTTGGTGGAGACGGAGCATTCAGCCTGCGATTCTGTGACTATGGTCATAACGGCGGCCTGTGTGCCGCAGTGCCAGGACCAAGTTTTCTAGTCAATACGAAGGGCGGTGTTCGCAGTGTGGCGACACATCAACCGTTGGGGGCAGGTGTGCATTATCTGGTGGGCGTCTACGACGGCGCGTCGCTGCAATTGTGGATCGATGGTCGGTTGGCGGCAAAGCGCGAGGCGAGGGGAGACCTGCTTGCACCAGATCTTCCTGTGACGACTGGGCATCTTGGCGGTGGTGGCGCCAGCTTTGATGGCCAGATCGACGCCGTTGCTGTCGCGCCTGAGGCGTGGACTGCCGAGCAGATCCGACAGTCCTTCGAGGGACAAGGTGATTGACAGTGCCGTCTGACTGGGCGATCCACTGGGGCATCGTGATGTGACGGTGGATCGTCACATCTGCGAGACGTCGTAGCCCTTTGATTTCCACACTTTGCGCGCCAGCTTCTTCGCCTCGACGCTCAACTTGATGTGGCCGCGAATGCTGCTGGCTGGTTGACCGGCACCCTTGTGCGCCGGATCGGGTGTCCAATGATCGTTCCGGTATTTCTTACGCAGGCGCTTGATGCGAAAGTCCGGAACTTCGAAGGGGGCTGAGTCAGCCAGGGCTGAGCGCCATGCCTGCACGCCGGCGATGCTCATATCGACACCGCGATATACATCGAGGTACGGCGGTTCGCCGCTACGGATGGCCTCGGCGAAGTGATATCCTGTGAAGAAGTCGCCGCCGCCGTGGCCAGCACGGGTGGCTCGGTCGTGGTGTGTGGGGAAGTCCGGCGTGTAGACGGTCTCCTTTGGCTCACCTGTGCGTTTCTCGAAGGGCTCACGCCAGACGCGCAGCCGCTGCTTGTCACCGTGCCGGCAATTCTCCATCAGGCCCTTGTTGCCATGGATCCGCACGTAGTTGCCGTGCCCCCGGAGATTTCCATGCAGTGACTTGAGCACGGCACCATTGTCCATGCGACACATAATCGCTGCACACGTGTCGGAGAGCTTTGCTGTGTTTGTCTGCGTCGGGTCCTGCATGTCATAGGGCACGACGAAGCCATTCACTTTTTCGGGTCGTGTGTCGGTGATGAACATGACAGGTGTCTTGGATGCGTGTGTGTTTGTTTATACAGTCGAGTCCGTGGTGGTGTCCTATCCCAATCAACCTTACTGGACCAGAAGAGAAATCCATCGGACGACCAAAGTATCGTTGAATCCGTGAGGTCACACGGTAGATATATGGTCAGAAATCGACAAAAATGGTTAAGAAATCAAGGTCGATTTCTTAACCTCACAGAGAAACATCGAACCAGTATACGTAAAGCTTCCCGTAAGACTTGCCACCCTTGTCCCTGTTTAGTTGATTTGAAGTAGACCAGAGACAGAAAGAGGAATCAGATGACAACACAGACGACAAAGACAACATCGAAGTTGAGTGTGCTGGGCTACGTTAGAATCAGCACATCTTCTCAAATAGAAAACACGTCCATAGCTCTACAGAAACGGACAATTCGACAGTACGTGAAGAGTCGTGGCTGGAATCTGGTTGATATCTACGAGGACGTAAGCTCAGGGAGTAATACGAATCGGCCAGGTTTTGAAGAAATGGCGAAGCGACTTGAATCCAACGGTTTTTCAGCCGTAGTCGTAACGAAACTCGACAGATTTTCGAGGTCGATATTGGACTCTGCAACATTCATTAAGGGTTTACTTGCGAAGGATAAGGCTCTGATTTCGATATCAGAGAATGTTGATACAGGGTCGATTCAAGGCCGCATGTTTTGCAACTTGCTGATGGTCATAGCAGAAAATGAGCGCGAAAATATTCAAATGCGTATGAGCAATGGCCGCGAAGAATTGCTTAGGCAAAACAAGCTACCCAGCTCCTACGTATACGGATACACCAGAGATAAATCTGGCGACCTTAGTGTGGTCGCTGATGAAGCCAAGGTAATTCAGGAAATGTTTCACCTCTACCTTGACTTGGAGTCGTTAGGAGCGGTTTCAAGGGTGTTTAAGGAAAGAGGCTATCGTACACGACAGGACAAGAGCTTCAGCCGGCAGACAATCCAAAATTTGCTTCGTCAGCCACTCTATTGCGGAAAGCCTATGAAGTGGCGCGACGAGACTTTCAAGACGAATGCTGAGAAGCTTGTCAGTGCCCAGTGTTGGAATAAGGTTGCTCGGCTAATGGATAGTCGGAGCAGAAAAATA
>Ga0233434_1000757_pt1 | contig 34592 bp, 50 predicted proteins | sample SI_122_August201_4_FD_182738 | JGI IMG/M metagenome (GOLD analysis project Ga0233434, IMG submission 182738) | Seawater microbial communities from Saanich Inlet, British Columbia, Canada - SI_122_August2016_120_MG | ecosystem: Environmental > Aquatic > Marine > Inlet | place: Canada: British...
ACCGATAAGACTTTTAACTGGATCAATTCAACTGATGCTTGGACTTCGTCTGAACATATTAATCTTGCTTCTGGTAAAACCTTTCAGTTGAATGGTACATCTATAACATCAACGGCTGCAGAACTTAATCTCCTAAGCAGCGTCCCTGGTCTTGTTCAAGCAGATTTAACAAAATTGGCAGCAATAACTTCATCTGCCGCAGAACTCAATTATACTGATGGTGTAACTTCTGCTATTCAGACTCAGCTTACAGCAAGGCTTCCTCTTACAGGTGGAGCAATGACAGGTGCTATCACAACCAACAGTACATTTGATGGAGTAGACATAGCCGCGCGGGATGCAGTCTTAACCAGTACAACGACTACAGCAGGTGCGGCATTGCCTAAAGCTGGTGGAGCAATGACAGGCAATATTACAAGTGCCTCTGATTTATCTTTAGATGTAGAAGGTGATATAACTTTAACTGCACTTTCAGATATTATTCATCAGTCAACATCTACAAATTCAACAGCAGGACATCATATCTTTAAATCTTATAACACAGAAATTATGAGGATTGATGGATCGCAGAATAGAGTAGGCATCGGGGATTCTGCACCTAATGATAAGTTGCAAGTTGCAGGTACAATTACTTCTCAACACAATATAGTTTCTGATGAAGTCTATAACCTATTTTCTGCAAGAAGTTCTCGAACCAATAATGACTATGGTGGTGTAGATAAGCAGTACATGCAGATGAACCTTGTGACACCGGGTGGCACTAATACTCCAGGGGAGGGTAATGCCCACGCATATGGTGATTTAAGATTTGCTTTTGTTGATGGTGCAGATACTACATTTCATGATAGAGTTACATTCCGATATAATGGCAACGTAGGCATCCGGACAGTGCAGCCGCATGCTGTTCTTGCGATACGAGGCCAAAATGAAAATACTGGCAGTAGCACTCACGGTGCCGAAGAACCTATAACAATGCTCAGAGGTTCTAATGGGTCTACTGTTCAAGAATGGGTTCATGGCAGTAGAGCAACTGTTAGTCCCTCCCATACCACGATGTATTCATGGTATAAACTTTTTTCACCCGGAGGATATTCTAGTGCGGGAACCCCCGGAGCGTGGGAAATCCATTGTCATATAGGTGGAGGTCATGCTTCGTCTGGAATGGTTCAAAAGTTTACTCTTTTGCAATCGAATACTCACAGCGGCGTTGCTGATCATGGGGGCGCAAACTACTCACTTGTCAATAGATATTGTACTATGGGTGCTACAGGTGGTGGGGCATATGGTGCTGGACTAACTGTAACTTTTTGGTATCTTAGCAGTGGTGCTGGCAACAATGGTGCCACATTTTTCGTTAGGGCTCAGCATTATGCTAGAGAACCCCAGATGACTTTTTATGCAAAATATATTGGTGGTACTGGAGCAGGAATTGGGAACCATGAACAGTCTTTCTCGTTCTTAGGAACACAAGACAATAATAATCATCAACCGTCTAATATTACTAGTATCGGAATCACCACCGTTCATTAAGGGCATTCTAATGGAAATTTATATGGAATACAAAAAATCAGATATGTCCATTACTGGATTTGTGTTTGAAGATAATACACATTATGAAGAAACAGATACACACAATATTTCAACTAACAAGATTGAATGGTTAGAAGAAAAAACAGTAGTTTATTATAATATTCAATCATTTGATGATATGACCATGATAAAAACTTATGAGGATGTTATGGATACAATAAATAATACACATCAAGTAAGTGAATTAGGAGTAGTAAGTTTAATAGAAGATGGCACATGAGATTTGTAAATTTACAGACAACTAGTGAAAGGGTAGGTAAGGGTCAAGTACGACAACTGCTACTTCGAAGACCTATTGCTTCGCAGTCTGCCACCTTACCTGTTTTAGCTTTTGGTGATGCAGATACTGGTTTGTTTCAAAGTGCCGATGATGTTTTAGAATTTTCAACCGCCGGCGTGTCAAGATTTAAAATAATATCAGATGGAACAGTTGCTGTTGCGGGAAATTTAGTTGTTAATGGTACCACAACCACAGTAAATAGTACTACTCTTACAGTTGATGATAAGAATATTGAATTAGGGTCCGTTGCAACACCATCTGATACAACCGCTGATGGTGGTGGTATTACCCTCAAAGGTGCAACTGACAAGACCTTTAACTGGGTCGACTCAACTGATGCTTGGACTTCGTCTGAACACATTAATCTTGCTTCTGGCAAAACCTTTCAGTTGAATGGTACGGCTATAACATCAACGGCTGCAGAACTCAATCTCCTAAGCAGTGTCTCTGGTCTTGTTCAAGCAGATTTAACAAAATTGGCTGCGGTAGATGCATCCGCGACAGAACTCAATTATACTGATGGTGTAACTTCTGCTATTCAAACACAATTGGATGCAAAAGCTCCAATAGCTAGTCCTACGTTTACTGGCAACTTTACCTCAGTTGGTATAGATGACAATGCAGATGCAACAGCAATTACTATTGATTCTAGTGAGAACGTAGGCATCGGCACTACGGCTCCATACTGTAAATTAGATGTTCGTGGTGGCGTCGAAGACCCAACTTTAGACTTTCATAGTACTGGTTATTTCTCGATTGGGGCAAACGTTCAGCTAGCATTTGGGTCTTGGGAGTCAAGTCCGTGGGCAATTTGGATGCAGACAAGAAATGCTACTGTGAATGGTTCTTCGTATCCTCTTGCTATAAATCCTTTGGGTGGCAACGTAGGCATCGGTACTGCGGCTCCAGACGCAAAATTAACAATAACAAATGCTGGAGCTAACTCTCTGAGATTAAAAACAACAGGGGTACACGGAACTAAACCTTACATCTCATTTGATTCAGGATTAGCTGGTACTAATTACGCAGAAAAGGCGAGAATAACTGGTGGGTATGATAGTGCAACAGGTGGTAGTGGTGGATATTTTAATATCGCCACTAAAACTACAGGTGAATCCTTAACTACTAGATTTTCTATAGATTCTTCAGGTCATATTACTCCCGGTACTGACAATACACAAAATTTAGGTTCTACAACATTAAGATGGGCAAATTTTTATGTTGGAGATATGCACTTTTCAAATGAGGGTAAGGAAGGTGGAAACGAAGTTGACGGATCCACTGGTAATTGGACTATCCAAGAGGGTGATGAAAATTTATTTGTAATTAATAGGAAAACAGGTAAGAAGTTTAAAATGAATTTAACAGAGGTTTAAAAAATGCCAATACATGCTGATGTAATTAATTGCAAAAATACTTTAAGGGCGCAGGGGCACCAAGTCTGGACTACTGAGGGGGCAACCGCTCCTTATATCCCTTATGGTGGTGGTTATTACACTTCTCTTTTTTATAATGTTGGTGGTTATGCCGCCATGACCGGCCGGATGTATGTTAATTGCAGTATTTCACAACAACATCAAGGCACGTATGATTTTACATTAAGTAGATATGGAGGTGGTGTTTCAAATAGGTCATCAGGTGGCATGAACAGTTATATAAGTTGGGACACACCTCTGATCGGCACAAATGAATATATGCGTTGGACAAATACTAATGGTAGTTCTTGGGGTAATGGGACATTGGATATTACTTGCATTATCTGGGGCGCAGGTGCAGATAGGTTTGTTTCTGGTTATCCTGGAATGGACGATAATTTCTCATCTTCACAAACGGGGAACTTTTTTGTACGAGCAGCATAAATGGAAAAACACGAATTAGACGATGATAGAGAAATTTTATACTGGGTTTCTCCAGGTGTAGAAGGCACACTACTAGAAAGTGACCGATATGCTTGGTTTGAAGATGAGAAACGACACTATACAAATATATTGAGAAATCAACGGAATGAATTATTAGCAGAGAGTGATTGGACACAAGCTCCAGACTCACCCTTATCAGAAGATAAAAAAGTGGAATGGCAAACATACAGACAGACACTAAGGGATATTACAATAACAAACTGGCAACTAGAAGGTACTGTTTGGCCTCAAATACCTGAATAATATATGAAAATTGTAATCATTGGAGGTGGTAATGCTGGTGTATGGACAGCATTACATTATGGACACTGGACACGACACCTTACAGACATTGAAGTAGAATTAATACATGACCCCGAAATTGATTCATTTCCAGTAGGTCAGGGTACGACATTAGATGTGGTTGAATTATTGTGGTTAGCATGCGGTACTGATTGGTATCATAATGAAATCCGAGCCACACCAAAATTAGGTATCTTATATGAAAATTTTAGTAAGGAAAATCCAAATATATATCATACATTTCCTTTCAATTCTATTGCAATGCAAATGGATCCAAAATATTTACAGGGATACATATTAAATTCTGGATTGTTTAATGTAAAAGAAGAAAATGTTACTGATCTTGATACTGTAGATGCTGATGTTATTTTTGATTGTAGGGGAAATACTAAAAAGGATGATATTGAATATGTACCATTATACAGTCCAGTAAATTCGGTTTTATTAGCATTAGGTCCGAGCCCAACTGATCCTCAACTATGGAGTAGGCATGTAGCAACACCTGATGGTTGGACATTTGTAATTCCAAACACTACAGATACTATTTCTTATGGTTATGTTTATAATGCAGATATCACTCCTCTGGAAACTGCCAAGACTAATTTTAGGGAACTTTTCCCGGAAGCTTCAGAATCTTACAGTAAACATTTTGACCACAAACAGGAAGTGGTTAATTTACCATTTGAATCATATATAGCAAACGAACCTGTACGAATAGACTCTAATGGAAGAAAAATAATATTAAATGGTAATAGATTATCATTTCTTGAACCGATGGAATCTACTGCAATAGGATTTTATCTGGAAGTGGCTATAAAAACTTTTGATTGGGTTATTAATAGAGACCCCTTTTTATCCCCGAAAGCAGGGTTAGAGATGAAGGTTTTTCACTCTAAAGAAGTAATAACCAATATCCATAAAGAATTTCATGAAATACAAAAATTTATTTTATGGCACTATACAAAAGGATCCGTATATGATACACCATTTTGGAAGGCTGCCCAAACAAAAACAACTACTGTATTTGAACAACCAGATGAAAGATTTCAAGAGATAGTTAATTTAGCAAAATCGATTGATAGTACGGATTGCCGTGCTTTACCAACTCCCGCGGGCGGCCCTCCTGTAACATACGGTCAATGGCCTCCATTATCAATTAAAACATGGTATGACAAGTACATACAGAGCCCTGAATAATATAAAATATAATGTGTGGTTTTTTTGGTATAAGTGATCGTTCATTAGTTAAAACAGATTTTCAAGATATAAATGAAAGAGGCGAAGATAATTTCACTTTCATTGAAAATAACGTTTTAATACATCAAAGTGTTTTATCTGTTACCGGCATTTTCCCAGGCCAGCATGTATTTGATGCAGGACATTTTCACTTTACCTTTACGGGAGAGATTTATAATGCACCTACAAAAGGCTATTCAAATGATACAGAGTGGTTAGCAGAGAAGATTGCAAGAGAAGATTATAATTTTGATGATGTAAACGGCCAGTATGCTATTTCAGTGTATGATAAGAAAAAACAAACAATAACCTTGATTAGAGATCCAGTTGGTCAAGTTCCTTTATTTTATTATAATCATAATTGTCTTATCTATAGCAATACTATAAAGTCAATTGCTACTACTATTGGTGCTAAATTAGATAAAACTTTTATTAAAAAATGGCATCAGCTAAGACATTATACATTAGACAATACACATTATAAGAAAATTAAATTATTTCCTAAGGGGTTGATAATAACTTATAACATGCGTGGTAGAGCTCTTAAATCGCGCGTTATTAGACCTAAAAGAATAAACGATGGCAATGTATACAGTTTATTAAAGAATATGCAACCCGCATATTCGAGTCATCGAGCTAATTGTGGAATAGTTTCAGGTGGAGTAGATAGTTCTGTTGTATCAGCTCTTTTTAAAGATAACTTAGATTGTTATGTAACGACTATTAATGAAGATAAGTGTTGGGCTTCAGCAGATATTAAAAAATATGGATTTCCAACTTCCTTAGTAGAAGTTAAAAATGATGAAAAACAATGGTGTGAAGCGGCTATAGAATATATTCAAAAATCTTATATGATTCCATATACCTGGAGTTATGTTGGTTATTATATAATGGGTAAATCAATGAGTCCACGTGTAAAAGTAATGCTGACCGGTGAAGGAGCAGATGAAATTTTCGGTGGGTATGATGTATATAATACTAATAAACTTTCAAAGTATTCACTAAGAAAAGATGGAAATGGTTTGAATGATAAATACAAACAGCAGGTATCAAAACAAGTCTCAAAATTTAATAATGTAGCACAAGCAAATAAGTATTTGGATCAACGATCCTTTCTCCCCTGTGCGGCAATTGGCGCTAATTTAGCATTAGGAATGAGTTGCATAGAGTCACGAAACCCCTTTTTGGATCATTCTATATTCTACAATGATGCCTTTGTAGAAGATATAGGAAAACAACGATTAATAAAAATATTCAAAGATGTCTTCAATTTTGACCCACCAAAGAAACAAGGTTTTTCAGGGTATATGAATGAATTGTATAATTATGTCAATAATACTGAAATAACAAATGACCCTAAAGATATAAGTCTTTGGAAAAATGCTTGTTATCAAATTATGGAGAATGTATGATAGATTTTTGGGTTGGTTATACTCCAGGTAGAGAGATTGCAAATAGGAAATGTCGGCAGTCTTTAGAACAATTTGGAGTGGTCACACACGATGTACCGCATTATTGGGTACCTAAAACGAACAATCCTTTTGCGAGGACGCGATACTTAGTTCCATTGATAGATTATAAATCAGATAATAAATGGGTTGCTTTTGTAGATGATGATTTCTTATTTTTTAGGAATCCATTATCTTTATATAAAACATTAGATGATAATAAAATGTTATATGTAGCAAAACACCCTGAATATGTATCTGTGACTACAATGAAAATGGCAGGTAAAGAAAAACATAAAGGTTGGCGAAATATTAATTATCCTAGAAAGAATTGGTCTAGTTTAATGATTTTCAATAAAGAAAAGTTTCCTTTAACTATTAAGGAAATTTTTCATTCTCCGATGAGCTTTTTACACCAATTAGAATGGGCGGAACCGGAAGAAAATAATATAGGTTCTATTCCTTTAGAATGGAATTGGTTGGTTGGGGAATTACATTGTCCCGATCGTGAAAATATTAATGCTGCTCATTATACCTTAGGAGGACCATGGTATGAAAAGTGGCCAAAATCAGTTTATGATAAATCATGGATAGAAATGGAAGAATATGATTACAGTAAAGATTTCGCATAAGGATAATCGTGATAATCAAGGGAAAGTAATAAAAGCTATGCAAAAGCTAAAGCAAATAGTTTCCCGTGAAGGCACTCTCAATGAGGTGAAAAGGCGACGTTATTATGTAAAACCGTCGATGCAAAAACGACTAAAGCGTGAAGAGGCAGAAAGACAACGAATAAAAGATATTCGTAATGACATTAAACAAGCAGAACGCTTAGAACAACAAATGTGGGGATAGACATTTGAATTACCTAGAGAAGTTAGAATCCAACCCTAGATGTAGAAGAAGATATAGAGATAGTCTTATGAATTACATCATGTCCATGCTCCCTATGGATCATGAAAAAACTATTGCTTTATTCGCAGAGAGAGCATTAAATGAAGCATATAATAATGGCCGCCACGATGGTCATAGAGGACCCCAAGCTCACACAGAAATCAAAAAAAGATATTGATTTTTTAATAAAAATATAGTATAATATAATCTAATATTTAATAATAGGATGTATTATGCCGAAAATATATGATAATGTGGGGATAAATTATAATAAAGGTACTAAACGTGTTAACTCTGTAGCTCCCGGCTGCACAATTGAATACGAAGCAGATATCTATGAAGAAAGAGATAAGAGAGTTCGAAAAGCTTCAAGACATCGTTCGCAAGAGACCAACGCAGCATTATTGGCTTTCAAACGAAGTCGCGAACAACTCGGAATCCAAAGACCAGGAGACATCGAGGCCTCGCCAGGATTTACTGTCAAAATTACTTCGATGGCTGAAAAAGACCTGAGAGGTTGGAATACAGGTAAGGAAAAAACAACAGGGGATGTTCCCAGTGGTTTTACTATTGCCCCTGCTTATAATAAAGGCGCATATCAAGTAGTACCTTCTACTGATACAGATGCATACACACATAGGAAATAAGTATGATTAGCTATTCAACAGAATTGTTATATCATTTTAATTGTGGTGATTGTAAGAATTGGTGGAGTTATGCTTCAACAGAAGATTACAAACCACACGTAATGCATTGTCCTCATTGTGGGGAAATGGATAAAATTAAACCTATAGACAATAAAGAAGATGAGTGAAGAAATTAAAATTTTAAAGTTGAGTACAGGTGAAGAAGTAATTGCTAAGATTAACGAATTAGAAGATTCTTATGAAATGATAGAAGCAGTATCATTTCGATGGGGGATTGAATATGATGCTGACTTAGGGCGAAATGTTGAAAGATTGCAGCCAGGCTCATATCCAATTAATTCAGCATTAGGTCGTTATGAAATTAAGAAAGATCATGTATTGGTAACAGCACCTCCACGTCCGGAAGCACTTGCAGTTTATCATGGATTTGTAGCAAGTGTGTTAAATTATAATTCGGGTCAGCCAAAAGCAAATTCTTGATAAATAAAGTATAATATAGAAAAGGATTCTTATGAGAACTCGATATGCAAGTGTAGGCACTGCTCATTTAGGGCATCCAAAAAATGACGTGGAAGAATCTACAAAAGAATATGCTAAATCTCTTGAGAAAATAGCAAATGATAAAGCATTAAAAATGCTTACTAAATCTGAAAGAGCAAATCTTCTGAAGATTAGGGATTTACTCGCTAAAGAGGAGAAGTAGTGGCGTATAGTGAAAAAGTTGTAGATCATTTTACGAACCCTAAGAATGTGGGAAGTCTTGATAAAAACGATGTTAATGTAGGAACTGGCCTTGTCGGCGCACCTGAATGTGGCGATGTGATGAAACTCCAAATTAAAGTAGATGATAATCAAAACATAATTGATGCAAAGTTTAAGACATTCGGTTGTATTGGATCTAATAGTCCAATTGCAACTCCTAACGGATTTAAAAATATTTCAACTCTTTCGGTAGGAGAGGAAATTTGGGCTTGGAATGGAAAAGAAGTTGTAAAAAATACTATTTCTAAAATAAAAACAAAAGAAGTTGATTATAGAGATTTATTAAGAATTGTTTTTGAAAAAGGAAGACAGCCTATAATTTGCTCCAAAGATCATATTTGGTGGGGGTCTGACAATAAGCCGATTGAAGCCATAGATTTAGAAGCTGGAAAAGAATTATTAGAAATCACTGAAAATGAAATTCGTTCTTTAAATAATGTAAGACAACAACAATGGTTAAAAGATAAAAATTCTGTTAATATATCGGAACGTAATAAATTGGGTTTGATGAAACAAAACACCCTTCCTCAAAATCAAAAAGGATATAAACATACAGATGAAGCTAAACTAAACCACTCAATCGCTTCAAAAAAAGTGTGGAAAAATCCTGAATATAGAAAAAATTGGGAAAGGGGAATGCAGGGGGCAGCTCAAAATAGACCAACTAAATTAGAAATTGAATATATTAATTTATTTGAAAAACATAAATTAGATGTAAGATATATTGGTGATGGTAGTTTTTGGTGTGGTTCTTCTCATCTAAATCCAGATTTTAAAGTAAATGGCCAGAAAAAAGTAATAGAAGTTTATACTTCAAAGCTTCCTAAATTTATGATGGATAGAAGTGATGAGAATTGGATTGTAGAAAGAAAAGAAAAATTAGAAAACGCGGGATTTAAAAGTTTGTTTCTTGATATAAAGAACATTGAAAATTCGATACCTGAAGTAACTAAATTTATTCATAACGGATTTAAAATTAAAAAAATAAGTCCAATAGAAGATAAAAGACAATTAAGAGGGCAAGAAAGAAATGGTGATTTGGTTAAACTTTATGATTTATCACTAAAAGAAGGAGCCAACATATTTTTTGTTCATAGGGCCATGAGTCATAATTGTGGATCTGCAATTGCAGCATCATCATTGGCTACAGAATGGGTAAAGGATAGACACGTTGATGCCGCTATGGAAGTAAATAATACAGAGATTGTCGAAGAACTTTCTCTACCACCGGTTAAGATTCATTGTAGTGTATTAGCTGAAGATGCAATAAAAGCAGCGATTGCAGATTATAAACAAAAACAAGAAGGTATTGGGCCATGAAACGTTTTATAGAAACATTAGAAGAGCCAGCAGAATATAATGAATTGCGTGATATTATAGAGTCAAAACTCACGAGTGAAGAAGTGTTCCAGCATCATATAGTTCAGGGAAACACTGAAAAAGGTAAAGTGGCGCACACCGGAACGTTGAAACAAATGCAAAAAAAGATAAGAGACCCCAAAACGGGCCCAAATCACGTTCTTGTAAAAACCCGGCATAAACTAAAAACAGGTGATACTTGGAAAAAACACATGCATGCCGAGAGTCTAGACACAGTGAATTCACTCAGAAGACCTCAATATACTATTAAAAACACAAAAACTGGTCAACATTATAGTACAAGTAGATATCAGGATGATGGAAAATTAAATAAGATTCGTAAAGGGGGAGGTGACCATAAACATGCCGCCCATTACAAAGATGGAAAACAACTTGAGGAAAGCCAGAATCTACAAGCTAAAATGGCATTAGATGATGCAGGAATACCATGGACAATGAAGAGAAATAGGATAACTGTTAAGAAAAAAGATAAAAAGAAAGCTCAATTAGCATGGGAAAAATCTTTCAAAAAAGGTGGATGGCCTAGTCTTAACATAGAGGACAATTCTCCTGTAATTGAAATAATAGGTGAAGAAGATATGCAAGAAGCGTTTTTCAAAGTCAAGATTCCAGATATTGCACAACCTACGTTTGTGGAAGCTGGTAGCGAATCACAAGTTAAAATGTCTTTGAGAAAGATTCTGAGACCAGATAGTATGAAAGAACTAGAAATTGAAAAGGTTACCCCTACTGCAATGAAAAAGATGTACCGTGCTATGGCAAAGGGAGAAGATGATGTTGATGAAGCATGTGGGACTACACATAGCAAAGTAAAAAAAAAGTATTAGAGAAGTTGACTAAAAAGTCATCTACGGGTGATTACATTGATGACTTCAGTAAGTCCGACGCTCCTCAATTCAAAGGTAAATCCAAAGAAAAACGAAGGCAGATGGCTATTGCTGCCAAAATGAATGCATGATAGAACTTACAGAACGAGCTAGTAAAAACTTTCATAGGCTATTGGAGGATGAAGGTGTGGATGATGGTCGCCTAAGAGTGACTGTCACAGGTGGTGGATGTGCTGGATATGAATATAAACTTACTTTTGATAGCGCACCCAGCAAATTTGATTTAGAATTTGAATCCCTTGGTATAAATATTCTAGTTGATAAAAAAAGTCATTTATTAACTAATGGTTTAACAATAGATTGGAGTAATGATTTATCAGCTCCCGGACCAAGATTTGAAAATCCTGTGGCCACGTCGACATGTGGTTGCTCTACTAGTTTTAATGTTAAACAAAACACTTTTCAAAACAAACCATCATGGATGCCATAGATGAAAGTAGTAAATAAAGCATACGGTCAACGGGATATTGGAATATATAGAACAGCTAATATTGCTAATCCCGCAGTGACTAAACAAGATCATGAAATGAGTGTTGGAAATACCGAAATAAGACATTTTACATGTGTTTCTTGTAAATTACCTTTTTCTATGAATTTGCCACCAGGATTAACAGAAGCAAAAACAAAAGCAAAGTGTCCTAATTGTTATACTGAGCAGGTGGCATGATATAATATGTTTTTTATGCATTGTATTGAAGATGATGAAAAATCTGAAAAATATTATAAAGACGGCATCGAACACTTTAAAAAAGAATTTGATATTGAAATAACATTGTTTCCTGCCTGTACTCCGGAAACCCTATCCCCAGAGTTAAGATTCGCCGATTTTAAAGTTCCAACACATAAAAGAAAAATAAGACATCCTTTATCAGGAACAGAAAAAGCCTGTTTTTCGACTCATTTTGAGTTATGGAAAAGATGTGTTAAATTGAATATACCTATTATGTGTCTCGAACATGATGCGCGTAAAAATCCCAAAATAACAGAGCCCTACGATTTAAAACAAAAGTTTGAATGGTTTTGTAAAAAAGGAAAAGATTATCGAAGAGACGATGGTATATGCTTTATGGGTCAGCCTCCGGCGACAGCATATATGATATCACCAGAATATGCATTGCGTTTAGTTCATTGGGTATATAAGTTTCAAAAAACACGGAGGCATATTGATAATCCAAATTCTAAAGGCATTAATATGCAATTAGATACATTTATAAATGAATATCATAATGGTATAATGTTTATTAGAAGTGAAGATGAAAATAAGCAAGGTAGATATTGGAAAAAAAGAGAAGTTTTTATTCAAGATAATTCTTATGGGAAGGTAGTATATCACGGACCACTTGATGCTTGATAAATAAACTAAAGAATAAATTAACTATTAACAACGAGTAATACATATGAAGACCTTTATGTTTGCTATGATTGTGGTTGGAATAATTATAGGATGTGCACATAAAGAACCCGTTATCCCTGTACCAACAGATAACGTAACAGCAACACCAACACATGATCCACATACAGGATTACGTTTAGAAAAATGGCCAGAAGAAGATAAGAAATTTTGGGTGGCAATGTATTTTGTGCGCCTATCATGGGATCCGCGAGTTAGATCAAAATTTTTACCATTCTGGTTATATAAGGTAGCCAATTGTGTTGTTGATAGATCTGAAAAAGTATATGATTTTGAAATATGGAAAACGACTATAGCAGAAAATCAGAATAATCTTTCTCCACAAGATGCCAAATTTATTTATGATATAACATATGGATGTGCGAGAGTGCAAGGTGCTGAGCAAGAAAAGTTCTTTAGAGAAAAAGGTATGTTAGTTCCGAACCTAAAGGAATCTGTTTAAATAAATATATCATACTATAAGTTTATGGAGAATGATAATGAGTTTTTTTAGTTTTAAAGCTTCTTTGCATGAGGCTACTTTCAAGGGCACTACTTTACAGCCGATTTGTGATAGAATAAAAGCTATTCTTGAAAGACGTCTAGGTAAAAAGATGTATCAGTATGGTGGTGAAAACTATGCACAGCAGTTTCAAAAAGCTACCACTGGTGAAGGAATGGGTATTCTATATCTATTGGATGTCAAAGGCGAAGCATTTAGATTAAATTGGGAAAAGACGAACGCGAAACAGATTAGCATAACATCTTGTGATTACTGGAAAAGTTGGAAAATAGGAGAAGAGGACCACCCTAATCCTGATAGAGTCATAACGGGACTTGAATGGCTAAATTCAGTACAGTTAGTAAATGCCTTACAGAGTTTTTTAAAAGCTCCTACACAAAGAGAAGTTAAATTAACTATAGATGAAGCTGCCGGCTCATTAGATTTAGCTACAGTAGCCCGCGCCGCTTATCATGAATTGGGTACTGCAGAAATATCTGTTAAAGATTTGAAACAGATTTCTCGTAGATTGGGTAGAAAAGTAAATCAATATCAATTATCTAAATTACCTAGAGGAAAGCGTGGGACTGTTAATGTTACCATGTTATTAGATACTGATGTTGGTGAATCAGAATCAACTATCGATCCTGTAGCAGATAAAATTGAAACAGCAGTTGATAAGGTTCCAGTTGATGTATTATTTAAAGATTTAGCAGATTTATCAGATTTAGTAATTAATGGAAATAGACCATCTTTAGTAGTTACTGGTGCCGGTGGAACAGGGAAATCATTTACCGTTAAAGAACGAATAAAAGCATCTGGCCTTGCTAAAGGTAGGGAATATAATATTCAAAAGGGTGCCACATCTGTATTTGGTTTGTATCAGTCATTCTTTTTAAACAGGAATGAAAAATTATTAGTATTTGATGATTGTGATGATGTATTTAAAGATATAACATCACAAAATCTTTTAAAAGCTGCATTAGATAGTGATGAACCCAGAGAATTATCATGGGCATCAAGAAATACTATTCCTATCGATCAAGGTTTAGATGCAAGTGTAATTAATAATATCGAGATGGGGATAGAACAATCCATAATGGCCGGGGGTGATGAAGAAGGTAAAACAGCTAAATTGCCATCAACATTTAGATTTAAAGGTAGAGTAATCTTTATTTCTAATTTGGCTTTCGATAAAATACCTCAACCAGTTGTTTCCCGCTCATTATTAATCGATGTAACTTTAACAGATAATGAGATGTTAGAGAGAATGAAAAGCGTGACTAGTGTTATAGCTAAAGACACTGGAGTTAGTGAAATAGAAGCAAGTAATGTATTAAATAGATTAATATCTCTTGCTGACGAAGGAAAAATTTCAAAACCAACCATGAGGACGTTACCTGCTGCTATTAACATTATGAAATCAGGAATGCCTCGATGGGAAAGCTTATTAAAGTACGCTGCTGTTAACTAATGAAAGACTGGGTCACTAAACGACTTAAAGAAATTAAATTACCAGGTAAAGTACTACAGTTTCCTTTAAGAACGGAAGATGTAGAACGGAAGATAAAAGCTGGCTTAAATTATGATAGATTCTGCGGAGATGATGATCACACCACCCTCTATTCTCAAAGCAAAGAACAACCAGACAGTTAAGATATATTCCTACCACCTAAATATATCTAATGATGAAATAATTGACACGATCTATAGTAATATTTCTAATAGAGAACGAGAAACCCCTGCTAAAGCGGATTTAACAGGATGGCATTTACCTGGTTGTAAAGAATTAAAACAGATAGTTGAAGATCTAACATATAAACAAGCAGTTGAGCATTATCATAGAGGATTTGGACAGTTAAAGATAACACAGTGTTGGGGTATAGTTTATAATCGTGACGACTTTGCTAAAACACATAATCACTTCCCGAATACATGGTCTGCAGTATATTATCCTAAATTAACTGATGATAGTGGTACATTATGTTTTACTGATTTAGATGTAAGAATTAAACCTGAAGTAGGAAAGCTTTTGATATGGGAAAGCTATATAAAACATTGTGTAACTAAAGTTAGAGGTGAACGACTAGCTATTGCATTCAATATGAATCATGAACATGAATAAATATGAAGAACTGAGAGAAAATACTGAATCTATAGGTGGCACAAATCAATTTGAAGTGCGCACGTTTAGATCATCAGGTAATTTTCTAATCATTGATGAAGATGGTGACTTTATCATCATAGATCGAGACCACGCTGAATTCGTTGGTTCATGTATCTTGACGCACTTAATGCAAACAAAAGAGATTGTACCGTCATGAATTATTATAAAAATTATTTAAAAGAAAATTTAGATCTTTTACTATTAAGTGAATTAAAAACTATTAAAGACTGGAAAGACTTTAATCGTAATAATAGTCATATGAAAGAATATTATGGTGAGGGTAAATTTATTAATAGAATACGACAATATTTTCATTCTAAGGAATGTATAAAATGGATTGAAAAAGAGACAGGTATAGATGGTCTGCTTGTTGACCCTTACAGTGTTGGAGAAGGGGTTTCTTTAATGGAATCACAAGATCAACTCGATCCTCATATAGATTTTAATTGGAATGATAGAATTAAAATGCATCGCGCTGTTAATTTATGCGTATATCTTGGTGAGTGCGAAGGCGGTGAACATTGTCAATATGATGATAAAAAAGAAAATGTTGTTTCTAATCACATACCAGAACATAATTCTGCTATATTATTTAAACACAGTGAAACAAGTCCACACGGTGTCAAGCCTGTAACTAGCGGTCAACGATTTACAATGAGACAGTTTTATTATAAAAGTGAAGCCACCGTAGTTAATCCCCACCAATCACTTTACTGGTATAACCCAGATAGACAAATGCCAACAAATTCGTAAATTAAAAAATGATTAAAGGATTATAAAATGATATATTTGTATGGTGATAGTTTTGTAGAAAATGAAGCAGCTGAAAACTTAGGTCAGCGTGACCATGAGCGATGGTATCAAATGCTTTCTAAAAATCTTGATGAAGAGCATGAAAATTTTGGTGAATGTGGTGAAGGCCCTGCTTCGTCATTAGCAAAATTTCACCGGCATTACGAGCAAGGATATTTTAAACCAAATCCTAAGTTTGTATTTTTCTTATCTAGTCCATATAGAATTCCTTGGACTTGGTTAAAGCCACAAGAAGATCCAAAATATAGTCCTAGTGGTAAGATGGATAGAACCTCCGGAATTGGGATATCTTCAGCATATCAAGATTGGGATGTTGAATATGAGAAAATTAATCACCCTCACCCTCGAGATGTTCCACTATACGCAGAATATTATTATACACCAGAAGAATATTTCGCGCAAACATCGGTTTATGAGTCATTACAGGATGAATTGGATCATCAAAACTTAAAGAATGTTGCATATCTTCATACACTATCTAAGTTGAATAATTGGCCAATGATGGTTTTTCGCGTCTTTGGTATGAATCCTAATCCTTTCAGAAAAAAATACGATGTATCGCTCTTTGATTTTGAAAAACTTAATGACGATACATTTCATTTTTATTCAACTCCAATGAATGATCACTCATCTAAAGAATGGGTTGATGAATGGATAGCTGAGGCAGGAACAATGAATCACTTTACTCATCGTAATCATATAATATTAAGTAATATAATGACAAATCATTTTCTACAAACATATGGCACCGCCTCATTTTTAACAGAACAATGGCACGAACATTTTATCCGCAGTGTGGAAAATCAACAGCATCGACGTGATCGCGACCCAAATACCTTTGTAGATTTTATATATGAATGAAATTTTATATTACCCCACCAACAGTTAATAATCCAGATCTAACACCCTTATTAAACGTTGAAGGCCCCATAGAGGTCTATGATGTATGGGAGGTGTTTAGAGAAGATATTATTAAGTTTTTAGAAGACTTACCTAATGAAGTAACGTATCATACTGCTGATGGTAATCTAAAGAATGATAAACTTAAAATAGTTTATGAACCTTATTCTTTCCTAACAGAAATTAGTCAACGCAGTAGGGACATATATTATGATCACCCAGACCTTCACGGACCTATAAAATATAATTTTATTAGCTTATGTTCTGCTCCTCAAGAATACAAGTATGATTTATTAGATAGATTCCACACCAATAAATACTTTATATACTCTAATTATCCTTATTCTAAAGTCAACGCAACAGATTATAAATGGCATCCGGACACTCCATTAATCGAATATAAAGGTAAAAATGGGTTTTCTAATCTTGACATAGTAAAACTTACAGAGATAGAATTTGATCATCGGGGATTTCAAGAATTAATACCGTTAGAATATTATCAGACTAATTGTGATTTAGTATTAGAGTCAACTATTGACACTCTTTTTATTACAGAAAAGACATGGAAGCCTATAGTATTTAAAAAACCATTCTTAGTTTGGGGCAGTCAAGGACTTCACGCTAAGTTAAAAGATCTTGGTTTTGAATTATATGATGAGTTATTTGATTATAGTTTCGACGGCGGAGTGTTTGATCCTAATTGGAGGCGCCTAGGTAGATTGTGTGAATCAATAAAACCTTATATGCAAATGGAGCCTGATACATTTAAGAAGAAGATTAAAACAGTTAAAGATAAAATAGAATTTAATTATAAACATTATTGCGAGTTATTTGATGTGGAGACACGTAACAGAGTTCGAAGATAAGATAGCAGAGTATGCTGGTTCTAAATATGCTGTTGCAATGGATAGTTGCACCAATGCTATATTCATGTGTGCTAGATATCTTAGAAAAAGACAAATGTGGAAAAAGGTAAGGATAGATTTACCTAAACAGATATATGTAAGTGTTCCACAAATGCTATGGCATCTAGGATATTGGCTTCACTTTGAAGATATAAAATGGAAGGGATATTATCCAATAAAGCCGTTGAATATAGTAGATTCAGCATGTCGATTTACTAAGGATATGTATATACCTAATACCTATTATTGTATAAGCTTTCACCATAGGAAGATATTATCAACAGTAAGAGGTGGTATGGTATTAACAGATGATAAGGATTTTGTTGACTGGTTAAGGCCTCGAATCTATATGGGTAGGAATAAAGATGTTATGTCTAAAGATGATAATGTATCTATAGTTGATGCTTATAATATGTATATGCCACCAGAGACAGCAATGGAAGGGTTACTTAAATTTAGAGAGCTACCCATGGATAATCAGGATTGCGGTGACAGTAATATGTATCAGGATATAAGTGGATTAAATTGGACAAGAACTATATACGATGATTAAATGATATTTTGTGATATACCTAAGATAGAAGAAGTTCAGGGATTTCCTGGAGTTATTACAGAAGACTTAAAAAAGCAATTCAAATCTCTTCCTAAAAATAGTGATATTTGCATAATAGATAGATCTGAGGTTGAAAGATTATGGCCTTTAAATCCTTTGGAAGCCACAACTGTACATGATTTAAATGATGCATTATCCGAACACTCTGGCAAAATATATTATCTTTGTGCTGATTTAAATATAAAAGAAAGAATATCAAAAACTGATTATAAATTTATACCACTAGTTCATCCATATTGTTTTCGTCCTAATATTAGTAATGCTTTACAATATGAAATAAAAACAGAATATACACATAACTTTATAAATTTAACCAGTGCTCCTAAAGCATTTAGAATAGTACTTTTAGAAAAATACTATAAGCATCCTAAGTTTGAATATTCATTGAATCCATTCTTTCATGGAAAACAATTTAAGCATGTATCTATAAAACATCCGTTACAATGGAATCATGATTATATTCAAAATATTTCCCCTTATCATTTTATATTAACAGATGTCCCCACAAGGGAGTTGACAGAGTTCTCTGAAAATTGGAAACCAGGGATGTTAGATAAGTCATACTTTGATGATTATCTACCTAAAGAAGCATATAATTGTTGTTGTGATGTTGTTACTGAATCTTACGTTGCATATGATTCTATATTATTTACTGAGAAAATATTCAAAGAAATATTATTTAAGAGACCTTTCATAGCTCTGGGAGCAAAGAATCAAAATCATATAATGGAGGAATTAGGATTTAAGCTATATGATGAAATATTTGATTATAGCTTTGATAAAGCTAACACTCTTCAAGGGAGATTTGAAGGATTTTGTAATCAAATAGACCGCTACATTGATGAAGAGGTTGAAGAGTTTTCAGAAAAGTTATCTGTATTGTCAGATAAAATTGAGTATAATAAAGATTTACTTGAGAGAAGGTATAATGAATATGAAGACTGGTTTAGGGTGATAGGCTTATGTCATGCAAGTGATGATATATTTGTTGAATCTTTAGAATTAGATAATCTATTTAAAAAAGTGTTAAATGATAGCGTTAAACCTAGATAATTTCTTTTTTGATGAATCAGAAATAGATGAATTATTAAAGGACTTAGATGATGATATCTTACTGTTTGATTTACCAGAGGGATCTAGATTTGATGGAGTATTTTCTAAAGTCCATGATACATTAGAAGATAATAATGTATGGTATCTTTGTTCTGATTTAAATATTAAAGAAAGATATAAGAAGTGGTGTATAGATAATAAAAGGCCTGAAATATATAATACTCTATATTTTCCTTTTACTGTTAGGATAGACAGTATGCATTTTGTAAAGCAAGAAACCATTGATGAGTTAAATAGTTTTCAAAAAAATAAAAATTTTATACAATTAACAAGTAGCCCTGCTCCTTATAGAATAGCAACGCTTAGTAATTATTATAAGCATTCAAATTATGAATATTCCCTAACACCTCAATTTCATTTTACAAAAGATGATGAGAATAGCTGGATAGATCGTGTGCATTCATGTTTATTTGATGAATTTGATATATTATCTAATACGAGAACACTTACAGAGATAGATATATCAGAAGAGTGGATAGAAGAAACTAAAGGATACATAGGCCCTAAAGAGCTAACCACTATTAATAATAAACTTTTTGATAAAGATGTATTTAATACTTTTCTTCCCAAAGAATGCTTTCAATCAAATTGTGATGTAGTAGTTGAAACATATGTCGAAGGACCTATCTACTATACAGAAAAAACCTGGAAAGAAATATTATTTCAACGTCCTTTTATTTTGTTAGGTAATAAAGGAAGCAATCACAAATTAGAAGAATTGGGTTTCAAACTTTATAATGAAATATTTGATTATAGTTTTGATTTATTAGATAACCCTAAAGAAAGAATGAGAGGTTTCCATAAACAAATCGAAAGATATTTAGAAAGTGATATAGAAGCATTCACTAATAAGCTTAGAGACATAGAAGAGAAGCTTATATATAATAGGAATAAATATATAAGTACCGTTGTAGATATAGAACAAAAGTTAGAATTTAAACCATACGAATTATATCACTATTTGTTTTTAAGTTCATTTTCAGAGAAAAGAGAATATCTTCCTAAACCTAAATTTGATATTATAAAAAACATTGCTAGATTTTGATTTCACTATATCAAGCTATTGTAATGCAGCTTGCCCTTCCTGTAAAAGATATGAAGACCATAATTTTATAGAATATAATCCTGATCAATCATTGCATCCAGGACTAAAACAACTACATATGGATTTTGATACCTACAAGTCCATTATAGAAAGAGATATCGAACTGTTTAAAGATAAAAGCGTTACATTTGAGGGAGAATTAGGAGATGCTCTCGTTCACCCAAATATATTAAAATTTATAGATTATAGCACCGGCGTATTTAAAAGACTCAAAATAGTTACTAATGGAGGGCTTCGATCATCTAGGTTTTTTAATGATTGTGGAAATAAATATAACAACTTGGAGTTTCAATTCTCTATTGATGGATTAGATAATGAAAGCAATCAAAAATATAGAAGACGCGTCAACACACCAAAAGCATATGAGAACATGATCGCCTATAAACAAAGTAAATATGGTGCTAGAATGTCATCCTGGCAGTATGTAATTTTTCAACATAATTGGTTTGAAATCCCGGAGATATTAGATATTGCAAAAAAGTATGATATAATGATTGATATGAAAATCAATAGCCGACCTAAGTTCCGAATTGAAGAGAAATATATTCCAAACGTTATAGAGATGTATGAACAAAATAAGTTCGAAAGAAGCAGATTGATATTGGCAAATTAATGTTAGATACTGAAGATTGTTTATTTAATTTCGAAATCTCATCACATTGTAATGCAAAGTGTCCTAGTTGTTTTAGAACTGAGTTTAATGAATATGTTCCTAAACCTTATAAGCATTTAAAAGCGGATGATTTCGAAGATATAGTTTATAAGAATATAAGTTGGTTTAGAAATCATTCATATAGTAAGATACAGGCTAGATTTTGTGGGGAGATAGGCGACCCTTTAATGAATCCAGAATTAGATAGATTAACTTTTATAGCAGAGAATGTATTTGATTCAGTTGAAATATTTACTAACGGCGGTCTGCGCAATCCAAAGTGGATAAAGGAGTTTTTAATTAAGCACAAAACAACTAATTTAGTATTTGGAATAGATGGCTTAACAGATGAAACCAATCAAATGTATAGAGTAAGTGTTAATACTGATTTAGCTTTTCGTAATATGAAAGAAGCTGTTAAACATGGACATACAAGATGGGATTATACTATTTTTAGTCATAATTATCATGAAGTATCAGATGTTATAAAATTAGGTAAAGAATTAGAAGTAGATTTGCTATGTAGATTTAATGGAAGACAATACAACAAATTAGATGATGAGTATTATGAACATTGTGAGAATCTCTTAAAAACTAATGAAATAAAGTACTATATATGCAAATAGAGTGTGGATTCTATAATACTAAGTTTAAGATATGGGATCAATATGAAATAGATATGGATATGAACTTATGGCCGTGCTGTCATATATATTTGCAGCATTTAGAATTTGGTAAAGTAGATGAATGTATCTCTCATATTGATAATAACTTAAGAACTAATACTATAGAAAATATACGCAATGAGTTTAGTAAAGTTTTAAATGAAGAAAATTGGAAAGATGAAAAAACATGTCCACCCCGCTGTATAAAAATTTGCCAAAAGAAATAAACAAAACGGCTCGGAATTTGTCTGAAGCTCATGAAGATTTAGTTTATTGTATAGGCTGGCATGAAAATAAAGAATGGAAAGAGGTTGAAGTTGCATCTGATTTCTCCGTTTATCCCTGCTGTTCCCTTCACGCTGAGCATCAACTAAACGATACATACTTCGATAAAAAATTAGATAGCATGGACAAAGATTGGAATAATTTAAAGCATAATAAATTAAAAGATATTTTAGAAATATGGCATCAACATATAAAACCTGAATATTGGAAAGATGAAAAAACTTTACCAGGCTGTTGTAATCACATCTGTAGGATAAAAAATGATTAATGTAATAGAATATAACGCAGCATATTATCAGTTTAAGCTTATGTTTGAAGGATGTTTAGGACCATTAGAAGATATCCATTTAAATCATGATTTAAAACCCTCACCATATAATACAAAAGGTGGTATTCAAGACCCTGATGATAATACATTTTATGGTCTAATTGAAAAACTATTTAAAGAAGTAGTTCATAATGGCTGGGAATTTAAATTGAGGTGGAAAGAGTTTCAACAAAAAGTATTAAAACCTATTTTTGATGAGGAAAAGATTGTAGTCCAAGAGCTTCCCTCTATTAAGATATTTCCATCTGGATATGAATGGCTCTATGTAGAAAATCCTATAGAAATCGATGGAAGAAAAGTTAATCGGCATTTAGAGAGTGATTCTCCCTTTTATCATCCCATATTTGAAACGACCTTTGTATTGCCTCTTACAGATATGGATGAAGATAATGGATTGTTTGTAGAGGATGAAATGTATACAAACAAATATGGAGAGATGTTATATTTTAACAATATTCATCATCATGGAGGGTATGTATATAATAGATCAAAAAATAGTAGAGTGACTTTAGATTTTAAAGCATTACCCCATAGTAAGTATGACGTTAACATTTTAACAGATAAGCTAATTAAAAAAAGAGGCAAATTAATTGAACAAAAAGAATTTTATAGAATAGGTAATTATTATACATTAATATGAATAAGATAATAATCTTTGGTGATAGCTTTGGGGATCCTGACTATAATAAGAAAAAAGCCACAGCTTGGTATGAGATGTTTAAAGGTTATGAAGTTACTAATCATTGCTTAGCTGGAACCGGGCCTCATTATTCTATTAAGAACTATTATGACTTTATAAGGAATGAATCCCACAAAGATGAGTGTATAATTATATTCTTATTAAGTGGAGAAGATAGAATAGCATTTCCTAATACAGATCCTCAGCACATATCTCATATAAATTGGGATTTTGTAGCAGATCAAAGTTGGTTTGCTGATAACTCAAAACTCGTTAAGGAAAAAGAATATTATCATAAACATAGATTAGAAATAGATTATATGTTTAAAACGATGAGAGAGGAGATATTATGGAGCAATTATAAAAATTTATCAATGCTATGGATGAACTCATTCTTATTTAATATTAAAACAATTACCTGTTTTATTTCGTATCCACACGAGTCTATATATGGACTTACATTAAAAGAGATTTCGTTATTATTCAAGTCACGATTAGCCTTAACGGATAATGATAATTTTTTACTATATCCATATTCTTTATCGGATGTGGCTGAAGGAGAGAAGGAAGCTAAAGATGTTGACGATAGGAGAAATCATTTATCTCAATATAATCATGAAATATTATATAATAACTTAAATACTTTTCTAAACGGCTCTAATAATTTTACAGATCATATAACAAAAGTTAGTAATAATGATTTTATCTACGATTAAATATTATGAATTTTAATACTCATATTCAATCATGTAATGGTTGGGATCCTCTTAAAGAGATAATCGTTGGCGATGTAACAGGTGCGAGGATCCCACCACTAAATCCCTCCATGAAAAACTTCATGTTTGCTAATCTAACTGATTCAGAGATAGTTAGCATATGTAAACCGTGGATGTACCCAACTCGAGTTATAGAAGAAACACAAGAAGATCTAGATTTATTAGCAAAGACATTATACGCTTTACATATTCGCGTATATAGGCCTGAGAAGAAAGTATATGGGTGGATGAATTACTGTCCACGTGATATATTCTTAGTGTTAAATGATACTATCATCGAAACACCATGTGTAATGAGTGAAAGAATAAACGAATCATTTGCTTATAGACATATGTTAAATAATATTGATGATTATAGTAAGTGGATACAGGCACCCACCCCACAATACTTAGATATATCATTTAATTTTACTGATTTATCTAAGCCCACGTTACAAAATACAGAAATTATGTTCGATGCTCCCAATGTCGTTAGATTAGGCACAGATTTATTATATCAGGTGAGCAATAGTGGTAATGAAAAAGGATATGATTGGTTAAAACATACATTCCCTGAGTATACTATACATCCAGCATATCAGTATTCAGGAGCACATTTTGATAGCACAGTAATACCGTTAAGACCAGGCCTCGTATTATTAAATGGACATAGATGTAATGAAGATAATTACCCAGAAATATTTAAGAAGTGGGATAAGATATTCTTTACAGATATAGTAGATCAGGACTCTGAGAATAGTGCAATAGCATCTAGCGCAATCGGATTAAATATATTAAGTATTAATGAACATACAGTTGTTATAGATAAGAATCAAAAACCACTAATGAAAGAGTTAAAAAAGTGGGGTATAGATTCAATACCATTACAACTACGACACGCAAAGACGTTAGGTGGCGGATTCCATTGTGTGACTCTGGACTTACATAGAGAAGGTAAGTTAGAACAATATGACTACTAAGAAGTGCGCTGCATTATATAATCATACTCATATAAGACCCGGAGGTATAATATATCCTTGTTGTAGATTTAAAAAGCAATTAGGGTATTTTGATGGTGATTTTGATAGCGTATTACACTCAAAGGAGTATGTCGAGTTACGTGAAAGGTTTGAGAAAGAGGAGATACCTGAATGTCAGAAATGCTGGGATCATGAGAACGCTGGCATACAATCAGAGAGACAAGTCTTTAATGAGAAGTGGAATTGTGATGAAATAAAATTAAGAGAGCTATGGATAGGAATAGATAATATATGTAATTTAAAATGTGTTATGTGTAATAAGGAGTATTCTAATCAATTTACAGGAGAGGTTATTTCTACTAACGAGATAAAAAGTATTCCTGATATAGATAAGGTGGTGTTTTTAGGAGGAGAGCCTTTGATGAATGAAAGGTATTTCCGTCTACTACGACAAATGAATAGAAGCATATTACATCTAACAATAATCACTAACGGTATGTTTAAATTACAAGATAAATGGAAGGAGATGTTAAGAGAATGTAAGCATGTAGTATTTTTTGTAAGTATAGATGCGTGTGGTGAGCTTTGTGAAAGAGTTAGGGATGGTTCCAAGTGGGAAACAGTAGTAGAAACGGTAGAGGATTTAGAAACAGAGTGGCCAGTAACTGTTAATACTGTTATTCATAAAGATAATGTTAAGGGTATAGATGATTTGAAGAAATGGATAGATAAGAGACCGTGGCAAATCAATATACTTACATATCCTTTTCATTTGAGGGTGACATCAGATGATAAACAAAGAATTATGAGAGACTTTAATCAATATTTTACTTATACGATATGAAACGCATTGCTTTTGTCGAGCTATCACATATATTTTCTAATCAAATAAAGTTACCATATTCTACAGGATGTATATGGAGCTATTGTAGGACAGACGATGAGATTACAAATAATTATTCTTTTGATGTTCACGACTGGGTATATGTACTTAATGATTCATTTGATGTAGATAAAACAGCTCAACACTTAGCTGAGTGTGACATTGTGGGTATCTCATATTTTGTATGGAATACTCATGCATGCGATAAAGTATGTGCTAAGATAAAAAAGATAAACCCTAAATGTATAATCATATACGGTGGATTAGGCACTCCAAAATATGGTCGATGTGATCAGTTTTTAAAAGATAGACCGTTCATTGATATGATAGTACATAATGAGGGTGAGATTGTCTTTAAGAATATATTAAAAGCATTATTATATAAACAGGATCTTAGGGACATTAAAGGTATTACTACTCATTTATTTCAAACACCATTAGATGGCAGGGTGAAAGATATGTCATCTATGCCTAGTCCATATCTCGATGGATTATTCGACGATCTTATAGCAATTAAAAAACACACGTATGCATGGGAAAGTTTAATAGAATTAGAACGCGGCTGCCCATATACATGTACATTCTGTGAGGTGGGCGATAGGCATTGGACTAAAATATTTAAACAAGATTATAATAAGTTAGTAAAAGAGATTGATTGGATATCGAATAAAAAGATAGATTACTTGCATCTTATAGATAATAATTTCGGAATGTATAAGGAACATAAGATTATATCTGATTTGCTTATAGATAAACTTAAAACAACTGGTTATCCTAATGCACTTAATATAACATGGGCAAAGCATAAAAAACCATACTTATTTGATATAGCAGAAGACTTATGGAAGGTTGGTCTTAATAAAAGTGTCACGATCGCTCTACAGTCGATGAATTCACTTACATTAAAGGCGATCGAAAGAGCTAATGAGAATACTAATCTAAAAGAGGTAGTAGGTTATTTAAAAAGTAGAGGCATGCCTGCTTATATAGAAACTATTCTTGGTCTACCGGAGGAATCATTAGATAGTTTTAAAGAGGGTCTTTATAGATTGATTGACGACGTGAATTATCATAATTATATTGGAATATATGTAATGGTTGCTCTTCCTAATACTCCATTTGGAGATCCTGAATATCTTAAAAAATATGGTGTACAAATAAAGCAAACATCTCCCGCATTCTTTCATCATGAACATCCACCAGACCAATTATTAGAAGACGTTAACGATGTAGTAGTCGGCTCTAATAACATGTCGTTTGATGATTACTTAGAAGCAACAGGATGGAAGTGGTTTATGATATCTCTACATTTCCTAGGATGGCTTAGAATATTAGCTTTAGAATTAAAGAATAATCATAACATATCAATGAGAGAGTTTTATAATGGATTATTTGAATGGTTTACAAACAACGACAGATCATTATTGTATAGAGAGTATACAGTAACAATGAGACTATTAAGGAAGGTATTTAATAGAGAGATTCCATGGGGACGTAGAGTATCAGGCGCTTCTAATATCTATTGGGAGTATGAAGAAGCAACTGCTATACACATTGCTAAAGAGAAAGACCGTTTCTATGGAGAAATAGGTGACTATTTAAAAGATGAATATGGTTTTGGATATTCAATAGTTAATGATCAATACAATAAGATGAAAGACCCTTACGAAGTCTATAATGGTAACTTAGAAAAGTGGGCTCGCGAATGTATGTGGTGGGGTCGGAGAGCAGAGAGGTTTTTTGTATGACGGAGAATTGGAATGTTCTACAGGGAAGTGCAAATGATAGACCCTCAAGTGCTAGAGATATGTTTACTTCCCGATTACGAAAATATAGAGAATTATATCATCCTGTAGAAGATGTTGATGTTCCTAAAAAATATCGGGTGATTAGTATGGTTAATCAACCGAGAATAGCTAGAATATTAACACTTAGAGAATTAGCGGGACTACCTGGTTTTATATATTCATATAACAATACAGAAATTAATACTGTAGGAGAAAAGGGAGAAGCTACAGATGAGTCATTTATGAATTATGTGGATAGATTACAATCATATAAATCTTGGAATTGGGTGAAAGACGGAAACGCTATAAAGTACAAGAATATATTTGATCTCGCGGATGAGACAATATATGTTGATTTACCATGTGAATATAATATGAGTAATGACGTATTCGATATGACTAAACGAATTACTTTTCAGACACCATTTACAGATGGTTTTGAAGACGACACAGATGCATTTTATGATTTCTTACCAGTGCAGGAGTGGTTAGAGTCGGAGATAGATTTAGTTTGTGAAACACAACAAGTAAAGCAATGGCATTTTAGCGAGAAAACGTGTAAGCCATTAGGACACTGTAAGCCATTTCTAGTTATCGGATGTGTTGGGTGGTATAAGATATTTGAAGAGTTAGGGTTTAAATTATACGATGAGTTATTCGATTATAGCTTTGATGAGATAGAATCATTTAAAGATAGACATCAAGCAATAATGGCTCAGATAAAAGACATCCTAAATATGGATAGAGATGTATTAAAGAAGAAACTACTTGACATCCGAGACAAAATATATTATAATAAAAGACAATTATTAGAGAAATGAGTTAAATGGTAAAAACGTACACGCCGGTATATTTTATAAAGAAGCTTTTAATATATTTAATAATAATGATTCCTGTAAGCATATTCATTATGAATCTTACAGTAGCAAGAGCGGAAGATAATAGAACACAAAAATTCAACGGGAACTTTCCCACACTTCAAGTTAGAGAACTATGGCAATTATGTAGTCAGACATTTCAGGGAAGTCATCCAGGACTATCTCAAGCATTACGATGGTTAGTGTGTGACTGTTATGTGGATGTTATAAGAAGAGAATTGACACCGGAAACAGCAAGTAAGTTAGAGCCAGATGCTCAAAGAGATTTGACGTCAAATTTGATTCTGGAATGTAATAAGATATTACCCAATAATGATATAGAGACATGATATGAAGAAAACAAGACATCCAGGCAATGAAGGAACAGTCGCGTTCTGGCTATGGATGAAAGCTCTTTACAAAGACGTCGATTGATTATCGATACCACAAAATATAAAAATGCCATCCCAGCATTACGAGAAGCATTAGAGATGCAGTTCAGACATCAATTCTATAAAGATCCCAAATTTCCTTTCCTACAATCAGTGGGCATCAAAGACGTATTTCAATCATTCGCATCAGAAGAGTTCGGAGATATAGGAACTCTTCGTTTATACTACGATCACAAGGAATGGAAAGCCCAATGGTTTAACTCCCATGAAGACGCGCTCCCAATAGTTAATAATCTCTACACACATTTCAGAGTCGAAAAGGTATACGAACTCTTCGCGAAAGTTCAATACGATCTCTTTAAGAAACAACAGAGAAAACAAAAAACCGAGGAAGAGGAGGATCTCTCCTGTCCTGTAGAATTACTTAACTAATATGAGTATTGCTTCACGTGCTTGCACGCCTTTCGCGTCACTCAACAACCAACTCCAACACCTCAACAAAGAACTAAACCGATGTGAGACCATGTCAGAACGTATAACAGTACGCGAAGACATCAAACTCATACAAGAAGAGCTACGCTCACTTGAGACGCTAGACTCTAAACAACAACTTCAGCAAATAACTCAGAACGGATCAATGAACCAAATCAAAATCCATTACAGATTAAGAGACCGAGCAAAACCTGCTTTGTGTAGAAAATACAACAGCGAAGACAGAGCACGGCAGTGGCTTTCAGAACTGAACAGCAAACCTCAGTATGTATTAGAGAGGGTGGAAGGAATGAAACTACTATGACACAAACATCAAAGATTTTGGAACTATGTTACAAGTGATCTATATGAAAGCCCTAGTGATAAAGTATCTAGGCGTAACGACGTGGAAGATAATTGAAGCCGCGATCTATGGAATGGGAATAAGTGCATTTATTACAGTAATGATAATGCAAATCTTTAATATCCCCTAAGATAAACTATATGTAGTTCATCTACATGTATAGAGAGAAGAACCAATGATTACAGCAATCATTTGGAACAACATAGTGTATGAGGATACTAGTATCCTCTATTAGAGAAGACTACACTATTTTAACACCCATTTATAAACGGTTAATTAATATGGTTTTCCTGTGTTAGAAGGCGCGTATACAGCGATATATCAGGGGTTAATGCTCAGTTAATAGCAGATACAGCCGTTTGCAGTGGTGTAGTAGTGTATACAACAGCGAAGAAACAGAGAGAAGTGTTGAGTATAGTAGAGAAATGGTGGTGGTTGTATGGATCTAAACAGCCTCTCGCGAATCGCAACAACTTTTTTTGAAACGATATATTTTTTATCAACCATTTGATTTCAGATATCCTCAACCAACAACCCATATTCTCCCCCACAACCGCTGTATTGGTAGCGTCCCGCAACAACGGCAGCAAATTATACGTGCAGTAGGAGCACGTGCTTCTATTTCTACAGGCAAGAGAATACCTGTATTCTAATTAATTGCGTAAAGCATTGAAATCATTGCTTTTAATAATTCATTTTTCTGTTGACATTTCTCTCTAGTTGTGGTATAATATATTATAAACAATTAAGAGAGAGTTGCTATGATGAACGTTGAAGTGAGTACGCAGATAAGAGAGAATTACGGCGCCCATGAATGGGATGGTGTCGGAGAGTGTCCACAATATTGGAAATCCAAAGGCGGAGAAGACTGGGTTATTATGAATGCCCCCACCGTTGAGGATGCCGAGCATTTTGTGGAGCATTATATTGTAGGTGAAGACAATGAGTACTCTACGGAGTCGGTTGTCTCTGCTTCTGAAGTTCCCATTGACCACCGCACCTGGTTAGAAGGAATCACTGGAGAGGTCGACCATATCTTCCGCGTTGAGTGGACTGATCGTTTCCACCATTTCCCCAACCCTAAATCCGAACAAGCTTATGCCTAACATGGAACCACGAGATGAACTCGCTATAGAGATAGAGACTAACCTCAGCACACTAGAGAAAGATATAGAAGAGTGGAAGGCTGGTGATAGGACTGACTATGATGAGTGGAACCGTTTGAATTATACTATATCTAATCTTAATAATGAAGTCAACGAACTCGAACACCTAGAGCATATACATGAGGGCGGTCTAATCTCTTAGACGCCTCAACTCCGCTGTCTCTTCTTCCTATCTCTCTCGCCGGAGAACAGCGGAGTCTTATTAAGTAGAGAGAACAACAATCAGAGCTCAGCTCCTGCTGCGTCCGCGTGGAGAACATGCTGTGGCTCTGACAACCCCCCCCACCTATAATATGCGGTCAAGGAAATCGCTCGACCCTATAGGCCTAGCATCACCGCTACATCTCAATCTCAAACAAAATTTTTTTTCTTCTATAACAACCACTTACAAAGCGTTTGTCTCTTCTATAATATCAATGCCAACCACAGCAACACCCGGTGATCGATCCAAAATTTTTTTTTCTATTAAAGACAAGCTTGGCTTTCAGCTACTATGTTTGATCGACTGCTCTGAGCGATCTTCTGTGGGTTCTCTATTCATGGCGTTCAACTAGTTGAATTCATTGATGAATTTAATTACATATCTTATTGTTATTATTACAGATATTTGTTTATCAATGATTTCAACGCCGTATCTCTTAACCCTATGATATCATTACGAAACAAAACCGTTGACATTTTGAGCTAGATATGATATAATAATAGTAAGAGAATTGAGAGAGGTTCTCATTTCGTTTTCATTAACCCTTTGATTAAAGATATATCATGGCAAATCCAAAACTTTACAGATACGAGAATAACGTAGTCACCACTAAAGAGCTTACTGATACCTTTGGTGTTTCTTATTGCAGGATGAATAATCTGATCCGGAAGTTTGATGGAGATATTGATCGCATTGAGGAATATTATAAGAGCAAGGTGGAGAGTAGCAAAGGTGCAGCTCCTAAGAAGATTGATACGAAGGCTGACGGAGAAATGACGATCGCAGAGATTGCGGATGTTACAGGAATGAGTAGAGCGGCAATTAGTAGACGTGTGAAGATAGGAATGACAGGAGCCGACTTGATGAAGAAGAAGGGAGAGAAGAAAGTTACAGTCAAGGCTACAGAGAAAGCGACAGTCAAGAGAGCCGTTGCTGAAGTTAAGAAAGTCGAGAAAGCAGCAGAGCCGACCTTGTCTCCCGATGTGTTCATCAAGCAGCTCGAGCAAGAGAGAGATGAATATTTGAAGACTCGTCCAACTCCACAAGAGTTCATTCCGAGTCGAGAAGATGTTGCTGAGGTGAAAAGAGTTTTTGGGAGAGAAGTTTTACCTCCTATGACGGATTGGAAATAGTTGACTAATCGTGCGAAGGGGGGCTAACGCCCCCTGTGTCTCTATGATGGAAAGGATAGCTTTGAACTTTAGAAGGATTGGGAGAACGAAAAACTTATGGCGCGCGGAATTAATTGCGTTACTCATTGAAATCATTGAAGTTAATAATTCACTTTTTCCGTGCCATTTCCGAACGAATGCTGTATAATATAATTAGAGAATAAAACATTAACCGAAACCTAAATGAGAGAGATTATGGGAATTGCGAAGAAAGAATATAACGAAACGAAAATTGGTGTTGAAGAAGTTGAAGCAGGTATTCAGCATTTGATGAAATGGGGAATGAAAACCTTTAAAGACCACACTGGCGATTGGGTCGAGGTTCGGACTTCCGGTCAATTGAATCTGTTTTCAGATGAGATTGAACCAATTCCACATCCCGTGGATTGCTAACGAATAATGTATCCCTTAAGAATGGGAACGCCCTGGCTTTGAGGTGAAAACAAATGGAAGTAACTTTAGGGTTGGGGCAACAATTTAATAGAGAGAGATAATATGAGTATGATAGTATGTAAGTATGGGTGTCTGAGTGATACAGATGAAGAACCAAACTTTGGATTTGAAGAAATTAAATGTTCAGACGGAACCACAGTTTGTGAATATACATGTGAATCACATATGGACGAAGATGACACCGATTGAGATTTTTGAATATAAGATGATTGAAGCAGTTAACGAATCAATTGGAATGCGCTGGATTCGAATCCACAATTATTAGAGAGAGATAATATGAAAATAGTATCAACTAAACAATTCTGGTGGAGGTTTAATTACCTCAAACGAAACGGTGGAGTAATAACCGTAACTGATAGAGCACCAGAGATGGATGTGAAAGAATACAACAGAATAGAACTACTAGTAAACAAACGTGTTCGCTGGGAACTTGGTTCAGAAAATTTTATGAAGTGGGATTCTTGTGGATACAAGGACATTCCTACTTTAGCAAAAGCTTATGGAATAAAATGACACCGATTGAGATTTTTGAATATAAGATGAGATGGAAGCCAGATGGCTTCAGTGTTGCATTTCATTCTGATTGGGACATCCACGTTAAGACCTGGTTGAAGCAATTAGATAAGACCGAATGGATTTGGGATAACTGGACAGGAGTATATGAACATACATGTTTGTTTGAAAACCTGCCAGTTGCTCAAGCCTTTACAAAATTCTTAGATGAAGATCATCCACGTGCCAGAATTAAAAAGGCCGTGTTTGATGGTCTTCCTGGATAAATAGTAAGTGATCCGTTCTAATGTTATTCCTCGGTAGCTCAGTGGTAGAGCAGATGACTGTTAATCATCAGGTCGCAGGTTCGAATCCTGCTCGGGGAGCCAGCTTATGAAATTTTTAAATAAAATACTATTATGGGCATTATGTCTTTTCATTGGTGTTTTTTTAGGATATGGTTTAATGAATATAGTCATGAGGATGTGGTAAAATAAAAGTGATATGACAGTATTGAGATATGATAATGGAATCAATGATAAAATCCAAAAATTAATGAACAATATAAGGAAGGGGCATGATGAAACCTTTTAAGAATTTCACAAATATTACAGAAGATAAAAAACTTACGGCTTCCGCTGCAGTTAAGATGTTTAAAACCAATGAAGACGATTGGGGCTCTGACATAGCAGATCAGGTATATGTAAAGAAAGGTAATCTAATTTTTATAGATACGTTTTTTTACGGAGAAGAAAGAGCAATGGACAATCTAAAAAAGAGTTGGTCATCAAAAGGATATTATTATGAATACTTCAAAAAAGAATATGGTGCTGCAGTAAAGATAGTTGATACTTTTTCCGAATTGAAGGCTAGAGGTAGACATAAAAAATTTTCAACTGATGGCATTGTCGGGGTAGAACTTAAATTAAATTAAAGGCACAATTTAAAACTAAACATGTCAGCTTCCCATTACTGAAGCGGAGGATGTTGATATTATTTTGCTTTTAAATAAATTCAAGGATAGATTTTACGGAATATAAAAGGTACCTGTCGGGTAACTCCGAATAGTACGGATGGTGGGAACCGTATGAAGCGAAGTGGTGTAGTGAACCACAACAACAACTTTCTGCTTTGAAGTCTGAAATGCTTAGTAGGACAACAGCAGGCATTGGAGCG
>Ga0233434_1000766_pt1 | contig 34357 bp, 75 predicted proteins | sample SI_122_August201_4_FD_182738 | JGI IMG/M metagenome (GOLD analysis project Ga0233434, IMG submission 182738) | Seawater microbial communities from Saanich Inlet, British Columbia, Canada - SI_122_August2016_120_MG | ecosystem: Environmental > Aquatic > Marine > Inlet | place: Canada: British...
AATTTTCTATTATATTGTCGTGCTTTGACTTTATATATGGATAGTTTATGAGTACCTTCTGGGAGGGGGACAGTCGGTGTGTTCTGTAGAGTTACTATTTGTTCTATGCCTGGTGACTCTATCATGTGTGGTCCGCATAATCCTCTTATGGTAATTCTGTTCATGTTTATATTAAGGATAGGATGAATAAAAGTGTTATTACTAAATAAAAAGGTTTGGGATTTTGTCCCCTTTGTGGATTTATATATCTATTCTACTCCGCCTAACTTCAAATTTTTCGCCCTCCATTCCTGGAAGTGTTGAACGTGCTCTTTGGTTAGATGCTCTAGAGTTTTGTTCAGTTTCATTAGTTCTGTGATAATTTGTATCTCTGCTTCTGTTGGCATTATGCTTCCTCTATGAAGGTAATTTCTATTTTATCTATGCCCTGTTCGTAGTCATATCGTGGACAATCATACCATACAGTATGATCATATGATCCATGACTATCTACTTTTGTCTTACATACTTTAAATTTTCCTTCAATTTTTTCAAATTTTGTTCCTTTTTTATAACCCAATACTTCGGCTAATTCTGCTGAATTATAGATTAGAGTTCTTTTCTCTTGCATAAAGATTATACGGCTCCCCCGGTTATAAATCTATAGAAAATTTGGTGAATGCCTTGAGAAATTTCGTTGAGAGTGGGTAGCCAAATCCCACTGCTACTGGCTCTCTTCGTAATCCAATAGTAATTATATTACGCTCTTTCCAGTTATAAATCTACTTAATTTTTTCCTTGACATTTATAATTCTTTTATATTTTATTTTTCAAAAATTCTCCCTGTGCACCTGCACACCTATATATACCTATCTCATTGGTGTGAAACTGTTTTTACATAGTGGGGGCTGATGACTAGATTATACTCCCCTACGGAGTAGGCATACACATATAAGGGGGCGAGTATGGGGTTGGTATAATACACACATACATGCATGCTACTAGGAACAAACACATACATACACCATACCATAACACAATCAAACATACATACTGGTATAGGGATAGGTAGTAATAGAACTTCCCCCCTGCATACATACTATAATAGATAATATAGATATATAGATATAAGAATAATAGAAAGCGAGAGGTTTGACCGACAGGTTTAAATCAAACCGTGACCAATCAGTCGTGAAATCCGAATTGGACACACAAACAACAAACAACGCTGACAGTAGCATAGTAACTGTAACATGTTGGTTCTGTAATAAGAACGTAGATGATGGTTATACATGCCATGAATTTGATACCGTATATCACAAGGGGTGTGGTAGTGGTGTATCATGCACATCATGTCCTGTATGTATAGGAGAGGGTATTGATCCTTGTAGTAGTGATTAGTAGCCCCCCATATATAATACAATATAGTATAGGTCGGTTTGACCGACAGGTTTAAATCAAACCGTGACTAACCAGTCGTGAAATCCGAATTGGTCAAACAAACAAACAAGGTATCTGATGATGAGTTTATAACTCGAAACATATGTAAATATGTCATGCCTTCCACAAAGAAAGCTAATCCCTCTGATAGTGGGCTAGTAACTATCACAGCAGTAGTATCAGAATCAGGCAACATAGGTTGCTCTCAATTCCCATACCTAGAAGGTAAAGGTTTTGAGATAATTAAAGACATTCAAACCAGCCGTAAGATAGGTGGCAAATGGCGTAATTGGATTGCAAGTACAGATATTGCAACATTACAAGCAGAATTAGCCAAACATGCTAACATATCATTAGAGTTAGTTGCCATTAGTGCAGAACAGATAGCCGAGAATGAGGCTAAATATGGCAAACGTAATGCTGACGCTAAATCTAAAGCAAAAGCAAAACGTGCTAGTGTATCTGCACAGAAAGCAATAGAAGGTGCATTAAATACACTTATAGAAGCAGGTGTAGATAAAGACGCACTAAAGAAAGCATTGGGATTATAAATCCCCCTGCCCTTTTTCCTTAACATACATTAACGATTTATAATTGATGATTAACATGGTTTTTAAATATTGTAAGAGATGTGTAGGCATTAGACAGTTTTTGCCTAATGGCTATGATAGTCCAAGACATTGTGATATATGTGGGAGTGATGAATGATATGACTAGTTTAATTAAATGTAATCTCTGTAATGCATATTTTTTTATTGATAAGGATTGGGTTAATAGAAAGCCCCGTCATGAAGAATGGCATAGTAAGGCATTAATACAAAAGCGTAATACAACACAAGGTATAGTTGAATGGGTAGAATATGCAGATTTATAATGAAACAGAAATTAAAAGAGTTATTGTATTTATATAGGAAAGGTATTGTGCCAACAATGAAAGAATTTAGAGATGCATTAAAATGAATGAATTACATATTATAGTGAACGAATTATCTAGTTCCGAAAGTGCTGTTGCTAATCAACAGGTATGTAGCTGTGGTAATACATCATTTGCTTGTATAAGCCACAAAGACGCTATTTGCATGGAATGTGAAAAGTGGGTAGAAATTGTTACTTCTATCAGGAGTTATGAGGCATGAAACCTCAAAATACTCTAAGATTTAATGCCTTTAAGAATAAAGGCGAGTACAATTCATTTATTAATAAAATGAATGCAAACAGCACTCAAATGGGTGTAAAAGACTGTGGTAATTATGTAAAAATCACAGGCAAAAAGGACATTGTATCAGGTTGGAGAGTTGTCAATAATATGGGCATGGAACCATATTTTGTTGATGATAAGAACAATATTTGTTCAACACAACAGTTTGATCAAATGATGAGGGCTAAATAGAATGACAGTTATAATAACTGTTGTTGATGATGAACACTCATCAGGCGAATATTTTGTCGCAAAAACAGATAATCACACAATACAAGATATTGTTGATAAATGGGAGGATCTATAATGTCATTTGATGATGAAAACTATGATATATTGACAGATTTATTTCTGGCAAATGATAGTAAATGTGCTACCCATGAGACAAATTGGGAAGGAGAATTGGTATTTTTAGAACAAGACCAATCACATCTAACTGAGGAGAGAGAATCATGATAGAATATGTTGATGACAATGGTGTTATTGTGTCTATTGCTGATGTAGAATCCCCCCATGATGAGTGTTTTGATGGTATAACAACTGTCATTAGTGAAGAACTTGGAGATGATTTATAATGACCGAAGATAAAGCATATTGTAATCTTTGTGGTTATGAGACAAAACAAGATGATGATGGTTGTGTATATCATCAAAGAATATCTTATAGTGAAGATGGAGAAATGTCATATAAATATGATGAGTTCAATCAAGATGGAGAGGAATGGTAATGGATATTTCCCCATTAAGAAAGGCTAGACAACCATATACTACTGATGATGGATTTTATCATTATTGGTGTGATTGTTGCACAAGCTATGTCAAGGAGAAAGTAAGATGAATAGATTACTCAAGATATTTGGCATAACAATGGCAATAGGTATTCCATTGATCATTGGATCACGATACATTGATAATGAGTATGGATTTAGTATAATACCATTTGTTATCGGTGTATTAATATCTGATGCTGTTGGGAACAGATTGAAATGAATATAGTCAAGTTAGTCAATGATAAATGTCCTTACTGTGATGATATTTTCATTGATGGTAAGATAGACAACAAAGATGTAACAAATCATATGGATAATAACCATGATGATAGATTCATGAGGGATTATTACATATGATAGAACATAAATCTGTATGGTTTGGCGAAGGCAAGAGAAAAATGAGATATAAACCATGTAATTTGGAGGATAATGATGAAAAAGAATAAAGATATTGAGTTCTTTGATGAACTTAATGCCGAATTAGATACTCATACTCAAAATCTCAATTTTATAAGGAATGAGATGAGAATGAAAACGCCTGTTAGTTATAACTTACAAACAAGTGAGTTATCTAAAAAGGGAGTAAAGAATGATTGATACATGGCATTATAACACAGCATTATTTGCTTGTTTAGCTATAATGACACCGTTAGCCATGATCGACTTGTTCATACATTACAAAAAGGGCAACACATTAAGTGGATATGTTGATTCTTGGCGTGATAACATAAGGGGTATTTGGAAATGAATAGTTTTAACTATGATGATTTTTCATCATGCCTTACAGATGAAGAAAAGAGTAAATATTTAAAGAAAAGAGTTTCACTCAACACATACATGCAAAGTGATGATGAGTAGTATGTATAATGCGAGGTTTGTTTCATCTCGTCATCACATCAACCATATGGTAACCACCCCGTTGATATATATTAACACGGGGGGTTACCCTTTTTACTTAACGTGATTAAAATGGATATAAGAATATTAAAAATATTAAAGAATAGTGATGTAACTATTAAACAGTTACTTGCTATTGATAATATAATTCAAACCAATGAGGATTGGGCAGTAGAAAAAGCTGTTGAATATGAACAAGGTAGGCGTTAAAATGGATTCAAATGAATTAAGACACTTATTAGTAGAGTTATTAAAGACTGACATAAGTAATAACACATTGGGGGAGACATTAAGGGCATTGTTGCCTATTACAGATGATAGTTTCCCCCCTACACATTGTAAATGTTGTGATTACTATGATGATTATAATTATGGGTATCAATATGATTGAGGTTGCTGAACTATTAGAGTTGAAATTGCTTAATAAGTTTAAAAAGAGAGTATTAGAATTGAGAGAGGAATTAAAATGAATAAATGTCAAAATGTAGATTGTAAAAATGCTGGTATTAAGGTAAGAGTATTGATTGGTTTTGGTAATAAACCTGATGAAGAACATGAAATATATATGTGTAGACCATGTATTTCTTTACAATCATCAATGAAAGGATTTAAGAATTAAAATGAATTATTGGCAATGTAGAAAATGTGGTTGGTATTGTGCTGATTGTCCTCAAACAGTTAAATGTGAGGATTGTGGGTGGATTAGAGTAAAATGAACGAATTAAAAGCGATAAGAACTGGCATGGACTTCGTAGATGAATTTATTGGCGAGTTCAATGCTAAATTTCCCTTATCCAAACTATCAGAAGGTCATATGACTGAGATGTGGGATAAGTTAGGAGAGTTAGGGTTAAGTCCCAAACAAAGAGTAGATAGTGTGAAATCATACTATAAACTAAAGGATATGGTATGAAAGCAAAAGATAGTAATGGCAAAGAGATAAACTGTAATGATTGTGGTAAAGCACAAACAGTTAATGAATGTCAACTACATAGGAGCAGTACAAAATGCTATTATTGTCATTTACTTGACACACATATGGTTGAAGACACACCAGATAAAGAGGAAATGAAAAATGGATAAAGACAAAATAAGACAAGCCTGTCAAGAGATACAAGTATTACTCTTTAAAGGCAAGACATCAGGCGAGGTGTATGATATTTTAACTGCAAAGGGTTACACCTCATCTGAGTTAGATAAGGCTATGGATGTAATTGAATCTATGGCAACAAGCGATCATTCTCCTGTTAAAAAGGCTATGGATGATATTAGTGAGCAGATGGAAAAGATGACTAAAGGTATAGATGGTATAAAGAATTCAAAAGAGTTTTATAGTATCATTGAACATGGTTATCTTAATTACTTTATGCCTCATGATAGATTGAGGGGTATGCCAATTTGCTTCTTGTTTAATCAAGCAAGTAATCCTCATGTAGGTATAGTACCAATGAGTGGATCTAATGATCATAGTCCAATGGATGATTTAAAGGAAGTAGTTTATTCTACTAACCCTGACGCATATCTATTCTGTGGAGAAGCAAGTATGAAGAAGATTATGAAGGGAGATCCTGAATATGATAATCCCCCTGATCATAAGTATGGGGATATTATTAATGACCCCAAATCAGAAGATATTGTTGTCTTGACAGGTAATACTAGATCAGGAGATGATAGATTCCACAAATCATTTAGAATCAAAGGGACAAAAGATAAAATGTCATTTGAGAAAATGGAAGAAGATGCAAAAGATATGCAGAGTGAGAAAATACCATGAAAGACGTAGATGAATATGAAGGCACTTCAAGTGTAGATATTACTGTGAATGATCTTGCTAGTAGTTATAGCAAATCATTAGAGGGAATAAAAGAATTGAGAAATCAATCATACAAGGTGTTTTATGCATTGTATAGCAGAGATAATCCTGATAAAGATGTGAGTAAAATCACACAGGATATTATTAATGCAGGTGTTAAAGTATATCAACAAACAGTTGATCCAAGCATTGATACATTGGATAAGGTTGCTGAGGATATGATTAGTTCATTCCCAACACAAACAACTGAGGATATACGTCAATGCATGATGGATAGAGGTATGATGGAGTTATCTGAAAAACTATATGGTTCAGCAAATGCTTTTGAGTTTTTGCGTCTTCATAAAGAAGAGTTTGAAGCCATTGAGAATGAGGCATTAAAATGAATGCTACCCAATCAAGAATGAAAGTGTTTGAGATTATCGACAAACATATGAGTAGAAAGGGTGGTTGTGAGCATTGTGTTAGTGCAATAGCTGGAGCCTTATATCATGCACAATCAGATCCTAGTGTTATGGAATTGATTGATAGTTTAATGGATGAAGGTGGATTTAATAAAGAAGGTCGTATGGGAGAATCTTCAGCAACATTCAATGATAACATGGAAAAAATCAAACAAGGAAGATCAATGCAAGACATAGCACATGAAGATGCACTTCGAGAAGAAATAAAGGAGAATGAAAATGACAAAAAGGATTGATATGAAAGAGGGCATTAAATTGCCTCGAGGGGATAATAAACGTACTTGGCGTAGATGGAAAAATGCTGATTCTAGTAGAGATCGAAATAATATTAGATTTTTACACAGAGTTAAACTGTATGCAAAGAAGTTCGGATTATCAACTGAAGAAGCTGACGAGTTCAGCTTTACAGGTTGATGTCTTTACTAGACAGCAAGTGGTGTGTTGGGATAACCCCAGCATACCACATTGGAGCTAGACATGGGTAGATATAATAATGTCATAGGCTACTTTAGAGGTCAAGGTGTAAGCCAATGGGATAGAGGTTCATTTGTAAAGAAACAGGCTTATAGAACTGAGGGTTGTGAAGCAATATTTGTTTCACAGGGCAACACTCAGGGTATGAGAGTACAGTTTCAACAAAGAGAAGGAGATAAAGAGCCTAAATTATATGTGTCTTGGGTATCACTTGGAAGTAAAGGTAGATATGAGGCAGATCCAAACAAAATAAATCAGGAAGAAAGAATAAATAATGTACACGGAAATCCTGTACAAATTGCTTGTCCAAACTGTACAGCAAATAATAACACATCAATTCTAATTAGAGACAAGATCAAAGATACTTGGTCATGTCCTGCTATGTGTGGATTTGATTATGGAAATAGATCAATCAAGGAATTGATTAAAGAGGGAGAGTATCACAAGGATATTGCCGTCCTATCAACTGTTAAAAAGAACGTTGATATAAAGGTAAATGATTGGAAAGATTAAAATGAATGAAAACAAATTGATTCAGAACGAAGCAAACAAACCAAGTGTTTTTACATGCGATAGTATGACTTGTGGGTTTGCGTTAGAGGAGAGTAATAATGCCTACTAAGCAAAGAGTAGTCGGTAAGAAATTAGAGGGTAAAGTTGATGGTCAAATACCAACAATACCAGTTAATTTTGATATGTATGTGCCAAAAAGATTCGGTACATATGTTAAAATGGGAGACGAGGTAGAAGATTTAACCATTGCTATTAATGCAGGGCTACCTTATCTGTTAGAGGGAGAGAAAGGTATAGGTAAAACTATGCTTGTTACAGAAGTATGTGCAGAGACAGATACTAATCTTGTAACCTATAATTGTTCTAGTGGAACTACTATGGGGGATATTATTGGTAGAGAACATCTTACTGCTAGTGGATCTGTATTTAAGTTAGGTGTCCTCCCGACAGCAATTAAAGTTGCAAACGAATCAAAGAACAAACGTGCTGTTCTATATCTTGATGAGTTGAACGCTTTAGAGCCTGAGATACAAAAGATGTTAAATCCTGTGATTGATGACAGAAGAAGCATTATAGTTAATAATCAACTATTCGAGCTTGATGATGGAGTTACATTCACAATAATTGCTTCACAGAATCCTAGTTACTATTCAGGTGTGAATCAGTTGAATGAGGATTTGAGATCAAGATTCGTAGGACAGGTTATTGAATATCCTTCGAGTTCACAAATAGCATCTGTAATTGATTGGACAGATATACCAGAAGATGATGTAAAAGATCCTTTACTTGCATTGGCAGTAGATACATTAGCCATGAAAAAAGAGAGTAAGATTGACTATGTTATCTCTGTCAGAGACATATCATTGTTCTGCAAAACATATAGAGCCTTCTTAGCAACATATGATGAGAATGATGTTAGTGCAGATACAAGTATATCTGAAAAGATATTAGAAAAGACAATCAGAACTGCAATACTAATGAAGTTCTCAGATTATGATGAGAGACAAACTGTATTGGTAAGATGCAATGATGTCTTTGGAGTCAATTTCTAATGGAAGCAGATAAAGAGTTAAAGGAATTAGAGGACACTTCCCTCTCCTTTTCTGATTTTGATGACGCTGATAAGTGGTTGGAAGGCGTAATTAATCCGTTTGATAGTAAGTTTGATTGCTCTGATAATACTTTATTAGGAGATTCATCATTAACAATCAACAGTTTGTGTGATAAGACAAAGTCAATATTTGAAAATGTTATTGGTGTTCCAATAACTATAATAGAAGAAGATGGCGAACATTCTTCAATCGTATCACATATGGATGAAAATGGAGACAAACGAGTTAATATAACATTAGGAAATGACGGAGACACACCAATATACACAAAATTCAATCATGAAATGGCACATTACGCATTTGACTCTCTTAATATGGACTTTTCATTCTATTTGCAGAGTGAATTAAAACAACTACCAAAAGAATACATAGACAAGGCATTAGAGATGTATAGAAGTGTATTCAATGTAATAGAAGATCAAAGAGTAGAATCTTTGATGGGTAAGATTTACATTGGTGTTGGCAAGAGATTTGAATCAATGAAGAAAGATATGGGATTGATGAAAGATGAGAATACAAGTATATCAAGTCCAATAGATTATCTTCATCTTGCAAGAGAGTTAAGACCTGATCTAGTCCCAAATGATATGGGAATTGCAAACAAAGTAATGGAACAGGTAAAACAAAAGGATAGTCTTGCAACTGTATTGTTAGCAAAGAAGTTCATTAACAATGTATTGAATCCTTGGATATTGGAAAACATTGAAGAAGATGAAAAAGCAAATGAGAAAGAATCTTCAACGGGAGAACCTAAAGAGGACACCAAAATAGTAACTGAGTTCATCAAACGTCATCAAGAGAATAGAATCTCAGATCATAAAGATTATGGGTTTGATGAGACATTATCAAATGAAGTGGATAGAAACATTGAAAAGATGGAAAATACACCAGAAGATGAGTTGTTAGAAGAAACAAGTAAATCAATCAAAGAGAAGATAAAGAGTATCAAAGATGAGATTGAGAAAAATGCTAGAGAATCAACATCATCAAGCAATCCATTCCCTACTGAGATACAGATTATTGAGGGGCATAGAAATAGTGAATACGAGGTTGATACCATATTATCAAAGAAACTGAGAAAAGTTCTATTGGAACTTCAATCAAAGAATAGAATGAAGATGTCAGATGTTGGAGATACCATAAACATACAATCTTATATCAATATGCTTGCAAAAGGATATGGAGATGTGTATGAACAACAAAAGAAAAACAACTCATTACACATAGTTATAGGGGTTGACAATAGTGGTTCAATGAACGGTAGGATTGATGTGGCAAGAGATATGTTAGCAACAATGTTTGCTTCTGTAAAAGACTCAAAACAGATAACTATTGAGGGATATACTTGGAGTGGATCTGAATCAGTTTGTGCAATAACACCAATGAAAAAACTGTCAGATTGTTCTAAATGTAACACGTCAAATAGTTATGGTGGAACACCAACTGATCTTGCAATGATGTATGGTTACGACCTACTTAAAAACAGCAGGGCAAAGAACAAAATGTTCGTACTATTGACAGATGGTTATCCAAGCACTTCATATATAGCTAGAAAGAATGGAGTTGATCATGAAGATGCAAGTGAACTATTGAAGAAAGAGGTAGAAAATAACAAGGCAAAACATAATATAGGAACACTCGTCATAGGATTCAACTGTGGCAGTAGAGAAATGGATATGTTTGGTAAGAATGCCTTTGTTGTTGACGATATAGAAACTGCAAGAGAGATGACAACACAAAAATTCAAGAAACTAATAGTGGAGACACAGAAATGATTAGAATGAATGAAAGCAGTAAATACATACAAGGAACAAGGACAAAAATGCTGAAAGACATAACCAATCTAGAAGAAGAATTAAGAATAGTGCCAATATATCGGGAATCACTAAACAATAAAACAGAGAAATGGAGTGATGAAGAAATGGCTAGATATAGATGGTTATTACAGGATTGGAAGTCTAGAGAGGGGGGAAATGGCACTTAATCATAGAGAATTAATGTGTGTTTATTTCGGTTTCGTTGCCTCTAACACAAAAATGAATCAACAATTTGTAAATGAATCATTGAAAATGACATCTGATATGTTAGGTATAAAGGAAGAAGATTATACCAAATTAGAAACAGATGCATTAGATGGTTTGAAACAAGTTAATGAGATGATGGGTAGAATGATAAAGAGATACAAAGCAGGTGGAAACCCATTTGATAAGTTCGGTGGTGATCAATAAATGGCATTAGAGTTCACAACGAAAGTCAATGTAACTTGTACAAAATGTGGTCATGAAGAAGAACAGGAAGTAGATGTTGAATATGAACCAAACTATTAGCGAGATATATTGTAAGGGAAGATACTCTTTAGATGGTAAAATACCATGTAAGGATAGCTTCTCTTATCTCGGTAAATGGGGGGATAAAGAACTTGTTGAACACCAAAATAAAGAAACCGAAAACGATTCCAAGCATGATTGGTGGGTAGGTTTTGATGTCAGTAAGAAGTTTGACAATTTGAAAACCAAAATTGATGAGGTAATAGATGACAGAAGATAAGGCATATAAAGAACTACAAGACAAATATAATGAGGAAGAAGAAAGGGCTTTAGTATGTGTAAGACGAATGGGATATTTCTCTTTGATAATAGCAAAGAAAAGAGACTTTGACGGCACAAATTATGCTCTTGAGTTATTATATAATAAGAGAGATTCAACTACTAAAATGAATCACGTTAGACTTGTCAAGGCTATTGACGAACAAATAGACAAAGTAGAAGCAGTTATAGATGGTTGGGGTTAGATGTATTCATCAATCCATTGCATTGTATGTATCAAGTCATGTTCTTGATAGTCATCAATGTCAACCATTCTATATTTCATTAAACAGTAGTGTATTAATTCATGGGTTATAGTGGCATATATGTCATCTAATGTCTCATGATGTTGTAAAAATATTAGTATTCTTAGTTTATTATTGGGGGTTGGTAGTGTAACCCCCTTTTCCTTACTATCACGAGTGTCATATGTACGAAAGTCCATATCCATACCCTAATATAGCGATTTGAGTTAAAAAGATTATGAAAAGAATTATACGTGGTGAGAGGTTTATTACAGGCAGTAGGGTCTATGAGATACAAACCATAGGCAATAGTAATATACCTGTATATATAGGATATAAAAAGGATAAAAAATGAATATATGGAGTAAATTCTGGTCATGGTATGAGAGCAAGATACTAGGCTCAGTTATATTAATAGCAATTATACAGTTTATACAGATACCACATATGGTGTGGAACGCTGATATTATGCTCGAAGCAGGGTATATAAGTAGAGTACACCCTATATTAGATTGGTTTCTGTATGGTGTAGATTTGATAGAGATAATATCTATCATAAATGTGGGGATGATAATGTATAGTCTCCTCTTGAAAAAGTATAAAACTAACTAGTTAGCGTGTGGTAGTCCGTGGCTTATGGTTATCAAGCATGAAAGGGGCAATAAGATAGGTACCCCCACACACGATATTATGCTTAATGCATTAAGGCGTTATTCTAGAATGACGTGGTCAAGCAACAACTTCTTACGGACTTATACGCAAGGACACAAAGTATCAGGACTTGACCGAATTATAATTATGAAAAGTAAAGAATTAATTGAAACATTGGAGAGTTATGACTTCTCCGAGAGACAAATAGTAAGACTGGTCAAATGGAATGAATGTTCATGAAATGGAAAGGTATAACACATGAAGAAGATACTTGGGAAAAGACCAACGGCACATCATTACAAGGCTATACACAAACAATGGACAGGGAAGATATGAAGGCTTTGTTTGGTGTTAATTCATATCCTGATTGTGATGGAAAAGTGTCTACTGAATGGGTTATTGAGTTTGATGATGGATTGGTTGCAACGCTTTATGATTATAGAGCTGGAATAGAAGAAGTAAGAGAAGGCTATCAATGGCATATAGGTGGAAAAGAATCAGTTGTTGTTGGTAGAGTAAGAGATGTTATAAGAAAATATAAGGCTCTTTATTAGAATTATGGAATTAACTAAAACAATACACTATTGCAAGGCTGATAAGAAAACAGGTAAGCCTGTAATAGTAACAGATGTGTCAGATGGTAATAGGATCAACGTTTCTAAATGGTCTATGGATCTATTTGACAAAGATGGAAACCCAGTTAGATTAGAGGTTGCTTTTAATAACTCTACTAAAAGGGCAAAAGCTCAAGGAGCTACAACAGTTTTGAAGGTGTTTAGATAATGGGACTTGATATGTATCTAACTGCCGAGAGTTATATACCTGATAACACAACTCAAACATATAAAAGGTTACAGGGTATAGAATCTGTACCATTTAGAGCAAAAGGAATAGAATATGAATTAATGTATTGGAGAAAAGCCAATGCTATACATAATTGGTTTGTAACTAATGTGCAAAGTGGTAATGACGATTGTAGTAGATACAACGTTGGTGTTGAACATTTGAAACGACTTGTATCTGATATAGACATGGCATTGAAAGGTAAATTCCCAGAAGATCATATGCCTACACAAGAGGGATTCTTCTTTGGTGGAACTCAATATGATGAGTTTTATGAAGAAGAATTGAAACGTACTAAGAAAGAGGTAAGAAAAATTGTGAAATATCTTGAAAGTGATGAAGAAGGTTACCTTGATGTATATTATCAATCGAGTTGGTAAATATGATGTCTAAAGATGAAGTAAGGGAATGGTTGAAAGAAACCGAAGAATTGATAAGAGATAATGGTCATGCTGATCAAGGGGTTATTGATGAAATGAAAACCGAAGTATACGTTCTTAGAACTGTATTAGGAAGTGATTTAGATTGAAAATTGATAAGAGAATACATCATGGCTGGTTAGAATATCAGGGTAATGAACAACTCAAGTCAATTATCCCTGAATGTCCATTTGGTAAATACCAGTATATATGCAAAAGCAAAAAGGGAGAAATAAGTCTTGTTGAACTTCCAAATTATATTGGAGATGGCTATGATTGGGAAATATGGAGTCATGAGAAACTATTTGATGATGTTGAACGCTTTAAGTCTAAAGAAGAAGCAATGGCTAAGATAGAGGAGTATTTACATTGACCAATAAAGACCTAGAACGATTATTGGAATTAATTATTATGGAATCTCCCCATGAAAATATTAGAAATGAAGAACAAAAAGACATTGATACTCTAAAATCCAAACTAGAATCACAGTTAGAGAAAGGAGAAAAATATGATGCCAAATCTGCGTTAGAGTGTCCTATATGTAAGTTTGATTATAAAGCACAATCAAGGGATTTTGAAAAACTGTATTTGGAATCACAACAACAAATCAAAGAGTTACACGAGATGTGTAATGAATGTGATATGAAGTATGAAGAATTATGGTCAAGTAATTGGAAACTCAAAGCAGTAATAGATGATATTAAGGAATGGAGTGATAGCTATTCTTCTGGGTATGACCAATATGATTATGAAAAGGCAAAACATCACGAACTCAAAGAAATCCTCAAGAAAGTGGAAAGTAAATGAGAGTTCAAACTAGAACACATACTGGATATGAAGTTCAGTTACAAATATCTAGAGATAGATGGAAAATGAAGCATAGTAAATTACTTAAACATGAAATCAGAATGATGAAAGAGATACAAAGATTGAGAAAGGTGTTACGTGATAATGGATTGTAATTTCATTTTCAAAGGTAGAAAGTTCAAACGTAAAGGGTGGAAGTTAGAACTTGTAGAATAGACCTTATATAGTGGGCAACACTCCCATTATATATGGCAGATAAATCTGAAGAAGATAAAAACTTAGCAAGTCCTAGATTCGATGTTATCACAGCAATGTTTGAAGATGTCGATGAAGTGTTGGCAAAACATGATGGTGAGAGTAATCTAACTATCTTCGAGATGGAGATACTTATGATGATGGTCAGAAAGAAAATTGACCATTTAGGATTGATGGCTTCATTACAATTAGAGGGTGGAAATAATCCTTCTAACGGTAGTCCAGAAGTTTATAGATGATTGTCCAGAACCCTTTTTAATTCATTCTTGGCCAAATCGAATTTTTTTTCTTTAAACAGTTGAGGGCAATCCTCTTTCCATACGTCTATAACAATATAGCCACAGTATTCTAACTCCCATTTCTGTCTGCTGTCTATAATAGTAAATTGTTTTGTTTTATGCCTGTCGTCTTGCACTCTTATTACTACGTCTTGCTCTATCGCTCTTTCTAATAGTACGTCTACTGTTTCTTTTTTTGCTCTAGATCCCATATCTTCTACGAAATCTTTTGTTAATAGTTTATCTAGTGGTACTTGTGTCTTTATTACTGCATCTGGGAATAGTTCTGATATTATTTTTATTGTAAATCTCTCCCCCTGTCCTATTATTGGGTCGCATCTGTCACATTTGTGGCCTACTCTATAATTAGTCAAATTTGTCTCCTCTATAGTAGGAAATGTCACATCTATTTGTGCAACATTTGTAACAGTCTGCATTTATTTCTGGGAATTCATCAGTAAGGCATCCTACTTGGTTACATTTTGGGCAATGTTCAATCATACTCTCTCACTAGTATTTGTGGTTTGTTCTTTATATTTGTTTTGACATTTATTGCCACTACTTTTTGTTTTCTTTGCTTACAGAATGCCTCTATAGGCTTGGCTGCTGGGAATGCATTTGTTTTGAATTGTAGGAATACTAGGACTCCGTGCTGATCAAAGCCCATACCATCAAAGAGATTCCAGTAGTCAGTTGCCCTGTATAGTTTCTCTTTATTATATACAAAGTCCTTATGTCTGCAGTGGGTCCTTAATGTTATGTCAGTATAACCCATTTTTAAAAGATATTCAACGGCCAACTTGTTAGATGACCGCATGGTTGCACGGTTGTTAGATTTCTTTTTGATTGGAACCGCTGCACCCATACATTATAATAAAAACTGAGTGATTTAAAGGTTAGTTAGTATCACCGAATATTATCTTTGAGGCTTCTCTATGAAAGTTGCTGATTAACTGTTCTTTAAGTTGTATCTTAGACTCTATACGATCCAGTTCATCTTTTAGTGTTTTTATAGAATCTTCTAGATCAGATTCGGCTACCCTTAATTCTTCTAATCTTTTTATGTTCAAGGGTTGTCTATACCTTTATCCGTCAGTAAGAACTCAGCATCGAATACTGCTTGTTTTGGAGAGTCTATTGCTGTAGCATATCGTTTTTTACCTGCTTTTTTGAAGTATAGTCTGTATGTACTTGCATGTCCTACTATATTACCCCCCACAGCATAAGTCGGATCACCAAACTGTTTAGCTGGATCAGTACCGACTTGATTTGTCATGAGGAATGCTACATTGAAAAAGTATGCAGAGTTTTTCATAATACCCAAGAACTTTGCAAGGTTCTGTTGTCTGCTGGCCAATGTACCTCTACCCAAGTATTCTTCTCTAAATTGTCCTGTTGCACCGTCAACAATGATTAGTTTTATTGACTCATCTTCTACTAGTAATTGACTTAGGTTATTAATCTCCTCAACTACTGTATCAGTGTTTGGTGTGTGAGTATATGTCAAGTGTTCATCAACGAATGTATCTAGTTCGTCTTCTGTCATATCACCTTGATAGCCTCGTGCTTTGATTATTTGATTTAGTCTTTCAGGATCAAATGTGTCTTCACAGTCTATCCATACTGCTTTCCATCCATTTTTAAACATGGCCTCAACAAGTGTACTATAACAGAATTGTGTCTTACCACTTGCGAATGCACCAAATACCTCTGTTAGTGCTTCTAATTCTATACCACCACCTAACATTTCGTCTATCTCGGTGTTGCCACATGGTATTTTTTTCATACCTGCTCTATATTTTCTAAGTTCAGATATTTTTAGTTTAGGACTACGTGTTCTCTTACTGTTTTCTAATACTTTACTGCATACCTTCATTAGTGTATGTAGTCTACCGTCTTCCATATCAGTAGCGTTCTTTATTTCATTACTACCTCTGATTAATACATCATAGATAGTTGTAACGCCCAAAGCCTGTAGTTTTTTGAAACCTAAATCACCTAACCCTGCTCCACTACCTACATAGTCTTTTAGGTAAATGGATGTTGGGTTGTCAAGGTCCTCTTTCTTTTTCTTTGCTACTTTCTTTTTCTTTGGTATTTCTTGTACTTCCACGATAGTTGATTCAATATCACGTTGAATAGTATCACCAATAGGTACACATGTATCTGTCTCCATGTCTCTATTACACATATCCCACTATTAAACGTTTCATTCTTCCCACCTGTATCTACCGTTAGCACATTTTCTGATTAGTCCAGAGTTGTAGCATTGTGTAAATTTATTCATACTTGATTTTCTTTCCCAACTGTATTCCATTTCCAATAACTCATACAAGTCTTTCTCATCAACATATTGTTTATCATTCTCACATTTCTTCCATGCTTTAGTAAATTGTTGGTCCTTGTTAAGTTTCTCAGATTTCATTAGTGTTAGTTGTGAACCTGATTCTTCCAATTCTTTACCGAATGTATGGTATGACTCTCTATATAGGTCATATACTGCTGCTACGTCTGATTCATCTGCTTGTGTCTTGAATAGTAGTTTTGCGTATGACATTGTTAGTCTTCCTAGTGATTCTAGTGTTCTTGGTGTTACTGGTATTGTCCCCTTTTCCTTAGATATATTACGGAGTTTCTCGTATATCTTCTTTAGTTTTTGTTGGGCTCCAACTGTTAGTTCTACCTCGATATTATTCACATAGTTCAAATAGGCCATAAGTTGCTTTTTATTCATATATGTCTCTTTTTCTTCTTCACTACCAATACCAAAGTCTTCAAGTACCTTATCTGCTTTCTTTTCATCCATTATACCGTCTACCTTGTCTTTGATAAGGAATATCAAATCAAACCTTGTAAGGATTGGTGTTGGCAAATCAATGTTTTCCATTAATGTTAATCCATCATCATAATTACCAAATCTGGGATTTGCTGCTGCAAGTGTTACGGCCATTGCTGGCAAACTGACATTTTTTCCTGATACAGAACGTGAAACTTTACCTTGCTCCATAACTTCGTGCATTATACCCATGTCATCCTTGTTCATCTTGTCGAACTCGTCTACTATTGCTACACCTCTATGTGATAGTGGGTAAGTACCTGCTTGTAATATACTAGTACCATTGTCTTGTTTGACCATACCTGCAGTTAGTCCTGCGGCTGTACTACCTTTACCTGTTGTGAATGTACTCTTTTGTGTAATCTTTTGTACTTCTTCCAACAACATAGACTTGGCCATACCAGGATCACCTACTAAAAGGGCATTAACCCATCCTCTTCTACGCTCATGTATTCTACCTCTTTTACTTACAACTGCTAACAATAATGCAAGTTTGATATTTCTATACCCAAATATATGTGGTGCAAATGAACTTATCAATCCATCAATAAGTTTAGTTTCATCCTCTTTCATCCATTGATGTAAGTCACACTCATCAGGCATTACTAATTCAACATCATCTAGGTCTTTTATTGCTAATATGTCCATGTAAATGTCTTTCTGCTTACCCTTTGTATCATATTCTACTCTAAACACCCCGGTTATTTTCTTCTTTTGTCCCATGAATGAGTGTCCTACATCTGAATCTATTAGTTTTGCATCCATATTTACTGGTTGATTCTCTTTGATTTCATCTATTGGTTCTTGTATTACTATGTCTTGTACAAATTCTGATTTCATAGAGCCCTCGACTAATACCATAGTGCTTTTCTTTTTATTAAATTGACATGCTCTGCATACCAAGTCTTTGAACTTCCTTGTATGGTCTGTTGATTTTGTCTCCTCATCACCACATTCAGGACACATAAACTTACCTAATACAGGATATGCTTGTCGTCTACCTACTGCTAATATTACAGAGTTGAATGTTGTTGGTTTGTTCTCATATTCTGTGCCTATTTCACTTAGTTGTATGTTTGACTCTTCTTTTATCTTTACTTTTACATTAGGAAAATGAAATGCTGCTAGTTTCTTCCCCTTGTGAACACTATCTAATGCCATTGACAATGATGATAGTCCAATGTCTATAATATCTAACTCATATTTCTTATAAAATGGGGCTACATAATGGTTATCAACATCTAAATAATACACATCATTGTCTTTCATTGTGACCAGTTTATCATGGTCAATCCAGTTTATTATTGTGGCAAGGTTGTCTCTGTATATTCTATCAGGATATACCTTATTCATTTTGTCGTGGTTGTCTTGATATTTATCTGATGACATGCTCTTCCTTTAGAAGTAAGTTCTTTAGTTGTACGTGTCTTCTCATTAACTCACCTACTCTTTCTGGATGGTTTAATATATACGTTTTCCACTCACCAATATCATTACATAAGAAATCAGGTCTTGTTGATTCTTTTACTGAGTCTATGTCTTGGTTGTCAACATATGAATTAACTGCAATTGATACCTGTTCTGAGAATGGCATGCCAGCTGGAGTTATATCATCAAGTCTCTTAAAGATAGACTCATCTTTAATTGAAATAGATTTAACTTGTGTCATATAAAAAATATAGTGAACGCTAAATATAAACCTTTAACAGGTTTTACCTAGACGCCACTTTTTTCCGGCCCTATCGAGCTCTTTAGCAAAAACATCCGCCTTCTTTCCTATCGGAACCATAATTGGTTGTTCGATACCAGTAACATGAAAATTTATCATCATTGTTGACATAGGTTTATTATTACGTTAAAACATTATATAAACTTATTATAAAAAAATATATAAATGGATTTATAATTATCCATGTTGATTGACGTGTTCTTTATATGCATCGAATGTTACGGTCCATGTGCCAGGCTTTGAAGTTTTCAATTTGTTACGCTTCTCATACCATTGGTCAACACCGTCTCTGATACCACTCGTAAAGCAACCAGAGTTGACTAGGATTTGGTCTTTTGTGTCCCATTTCTTTGTCTTTTGATCAAAGTATATACAATCAGTTCTGAATCCCATTGGTTGATGAAGATGTCCCATCTGATATACGTCAGCCTCTACATTTACAGTTAGATTCTCCAATGCTTTCTTGGCATCACCACCACCTGCACCATGATTGACAAATAATGTCTTCTTCATGAGTGATTTGTTATGGAATCTGATGTCAAGTCCTACGAAGCCTTTGCTGCCTAGGAATGTTGTACCATGAAGTTTAGTCCAACGTTTCATCTCACCTTCTTCCATTACTCGTGAGTTGTACTCGTGATTACCCCATTGTTCATACCATATCTTATCCATACCATAGTGTTTCTTATAGTATTCCTGTTCCTTAAAGAGTGGTTCAAAGAAGTCATCAAACTCATCCATTTGTTGTGCTTTGGTCTGTAGTCTTACTGATTCATATTTAAACCTAGGGTCCCCCGGTAGTATAAGGTCTAGTTGGTCACCTCCAAATGATGTGAACCTGTATGGGTCATCTATGATTGCATCTCTCCTTCGTATTGCAAGGTCATCGATGTGATTCTCATTACCCATATGAAAGTCGGAAATGTTTTCCCACTTTACTATTCTGTCAATCTTGTCTAGTTCTATAATAACATTTTTACTAAACATGATAACTAATATGTAGAACCTCTATATAAATCAAACAGCAATTAATGATTTCCTTCCAGAGTATGGTGTATGTCTCACTGGTAAGTTACAACACTTACAATTAGAACTTGTTTTCTTTTGATAGATACCATCCATTGAAATAAATCTTTCACAATGAGTGCATCGTTTGTTACCTATGTACATAGAAACTCCTGGTGCTTGACGGTGAGCTCTATATAATCTTTTACATATACCATTACACATACATGTATTACAAACTAACCTTTTATAAATCTTTCTTTTTTATTCTCCAGTCTTCAATTATGTCTGTGTAACCATCCTTCTTTGCTTGTTCTAACTCATCGGCTTTGTATGATATAGTTTGTCCTTGTTGGTCTAGGTGTGGTGAATACCAGTTATTGTTTTCTGGACTATAGTATAATCTATTTGCATCATGGTCTGTTGTTTTTCCTAGTAGTCCCTCCCTTATCATACCGTTAGGTACATCAACCATAGGACCATAGTCTACTATCTTCATGTTGCCTTCTGAACTTTTCTTTTTAGATTTGTTCTTTGGACAGTCATGCCACTTGTCATCTTTCTTTAACCAGTTCTTTCCTTTTGCTGTCTTGGTCCAGTTGAATCCAACTAGGAACTGTTCACATATAGGACACTTAGTTACCATGCCATCTCTCCGGTATTTTGTTTACGGTCTTCATAATTCTTTCCTTATCTTTTTTAGTACACCCTATCATATTTAAGAGTTCATGATATGTCATATCTTCTATATTTTTATGGTATTTACTATTCATTTGTATCTTGGCCTGAAATTACAGCAAGGACACCTACCATTTGCCTTCATAGCCTCTTGTAACATCCACTTGTCACACCTACTACATCTAACATGTAGGCCACCTTTCATAAAGTATTTCTTAGCACCAACTGCTGGGTTATCTTCCAGCACATCACATAATCCTTGACAATGACCACGGCCACCATGCATTTGAGTTACTCTAGTAAGCATGATCAGTGTCCCTTGGTTTTGAGTGTCTTCTCTTAGTTCTTGCCTTACAGTTACAACACTTACATAATTGAATGCCATGTTCATTAATATATAATGCATCCTTTGTCATGTATTCTTCACAGTGAGTACAATAAACTAATCCCTTTGCATATGGATCACCGAATGGTTTTGGTACCCCATATTTTTCGCATATTTCTCTACAAAAGTTGTTACCAGCGTATGCTGGTCTACTTCTTGATAACTGAACCATGATAATATTACGTTAAATCCTAATATAAATGTAAAAATAAAAAAAGTTAGTTGGTCTTATCGATAGCGATAAGTTGATCAACGAACTTGGATCTGATTTGTCCTCGTGTTTGGTCTTCTGCCGGCAAATCATATAGTTCTCTGACCATTTCATCTGCTTGTCGAATGTATTGTTTCAGGGTGTCTGCGTTTGCTCTTATACCTTTAGATATTTCTATCTCTGGTACTTTGAGGGTAACATCCACTTGAGGTCGTCTGCTAAAGCCACTATTGTATGGTTTGTTAAAACCACCTTCAGCTCTAGGGGTTTCTTTTCCACCTTGTTCTTTGAAACAATCTTCGTCAATACACATCACGCTGAAACCAGCGGAGTTCTTAACTGCTTTGTCCCAGTAGGCTTCTTCACCTACTTTCCAAGGCTTTTTACATTCTGGGCATGTGCCTGCACGTTTTGCGGTTAATTTAGTTCCCATAATATTATATAGTCTGAAGATAATATAAATGTATGGGAATCACATTTCATACCAGTGAACTTAATGAAAGATTGTATAAAAATATGATAAATAATATAGTATTAAATTATGGTAGAGATGTGTATGACTTTCTTACTTTCTGGGATGTACATATATGGGGACTTGAAAGGACTAACCCTGCTTTCTATGATCATATTAAAACTACTAGTGGTCAAAGGATTAATCTTAAGATGCCCTCTGGTGTAACTGGCCAGTATGTTATAGACTTATACTTGCATGATGATGAAAATGACTTTAAAACCAGGGAAAATGGCGACAGGATTCAACATGAGATCGCCCACGCCTTGTTGTATAAGACAGAGCATTTTGTTAAAGGTGTACATGATAATGTTAGTAATAGGTTTAAGATAAGTTTTTGGTATAGAAAGGGATTCATATGGAGAAAACACTACATGACTCTTATTGATATACGAAAGTTTCTATAAGATTAACGTCTATTTTCTTTTTTCTCGTTCTTTTTTATCCAATTACAGTTAGCACATAATGTCTGTATTTCTTGTTTTGTTATTGATTCATTCCTCAAATAAAAATAATACGCAGATATAGGACCCTTTGATCTATGTTCTTTACAACCACCACCATTAATATGATCTAATTGTAATGCTCTAATATCATCAAACCCACACCTAACACATTTACGTTCTCCTATCATATCCATTATTCTAAACCTTAGATTTTTTTGGTAATGATTCAAACATAATTTACCTGACACACTTTTTCTTATACAACCTTCTACCACACAATCCATATAATATATATACCATGTATATATATAAGGCTTGTTAAGATTTATATATATGTTTAAATAATATACTATATGCCAAAGAAACGTAAGCCTGGTGTAGAACGAACTACCATATCAGTTGATTGGAATGACAAAAATAAACTAAGACGACTGGCTAAAAAGACAAAGCGTACCAAGAATGGTGATGTATTTGAGTCAGATTCTAAGATTTTTAAACGAATACTTAATGATTATATAGATAGAAATGTTAATGAGTATAAGGAGAATCCAACTACAACATATCCTTCATCTCTTCAAGATGAATCCCAGCAAGATTAACCTCACGAGGTACCCATTTTAGTTTTATCCTAGTACCTTTTAATAACCTTGTAGTTTTATGACATAATATTGCGAGACTGGCACTCTTTACTGCCCACCTACCATTCACTTGTTTTACTACTAACATACTGTCTGATTTAATGAGTACCCTGTCTCTTGGATAATGTTTCTTGGCGTATACTATACCGTATATTACTGCTAGATATTCTAAGTCGTTGTTAGTAGGGGCCCCCTTCCTCTTCTTAACTATGGTCTTGTGTGTGTTTAAATCAGTTAGACATATGACACTACCTCTGGTGCCACCGTCAACATATAATGTTATCATTCGTAAATCTTTCTATTTTCTGGATGAGTTTTCTCATGTGTAAAAATATCTTGCATTATATCTTTTGACATATGAGGTTCATCCACCTCAAAGTCACAGTATCTACATACATAATGCATATATTATATAGTTATAAGGTCGTTATAAATCTTTAGTTTTTTTATTATTTGCATAAACTTTACGACATGTTGGACTACAATAGATTCTTTGTCTTCCTTTATATCTGGCAGGCAATGTTGTACCACAATTAATACAATACTTGTCTTCAGAACGTCTGCCCATATGAATACTTATATATATTACTTATTTAAGTGTTTTTATAGTCTTCTTTGCTTGTTTTATCGCCATGTGTATCATAATATTTAGTATCTTTATCTGGTTTTGCACGTCTATCTCTTTGACGTGTTGTACCACCACGATAACTTTCTTTACCTTCTTTTCTTTCTGCACCTATTCTTTGTCTTGATCTACGTTCACTAGCATGACTTAATCTACTTCTTGCTTGAGCGTATGCTCCTGGTGATGATGCATCTCTGTTAGATTCTTCTTCCTTTCTGTTTCTATCTTCGTTACGTCTCTTCTTCCATTGTTCTACTTTACCTTCATGTTCTTTCTTATCTGCTGGAGTTTGTTTATTATTATGTTTTGAGTTATTCTCTTCTGTTGCTCGTTTTTTTTCTTGTGATCGTCTCTTACTCTCTTTCATCTCACCGTGTACTCTATCTACATCTTTACCTGGTGTGTTTCTTAATGTTTCTTTCTCTTTTTCAGTGCTTACATCATATGCACTTCTACTTCTTCCTGGAGTTTTCTTTGGATTAACATAATATCTAGGACCTTCTAGTTTAGCACTTACATCTCTACCTGTTCTACTTGTTCCTAATTTACTACCTGCATCTGCTACGTTTGGACTGTTATGTCCTGGTGAGGTATCTTTATCTCCTGTTGGGTTGAATGTTTGTGATGATGGTTTGTTACTAGCTGTTCCCCCCATTCTGTTACCGTCTGTTGGTTTAGGAAATACTTTAGGGTTATGTTGAATTTGTCCTCTTAAGGCGGAACCTGTACTAAAATCCTTGGGGTTTGATGATGTTGATGGTGTCTTTGTATCACCAACTCTTTCGGTTCTTACCTTAAGGTCACTTTCTGCACCTTTTAATAGTCTATTATATCTTAATGATGTTAGTTGTCCATCACTTTTCATTCTATCAAGTCTTAACTTTTCTAATGTAAATGCTTTATCAACTTTTGGGTTATGAAATTGACTTAATATATCACTAACTATTTGTTTTACTGGTAACTTTCCTCTGTAACTTGTTCTCATAGGTTTATCTTTTTCACCTGTTGATGACATACCTGCGTCTGAATGTGATAATCCTTTTGGTCTTGTATCTGTAGAACTACCTCTTGATTTACCACCACTGGTATCTCCTGCAGATTCTGTTTTGTCTGGAGTAATTTTATCTTTTTGTCCTTCTCTACTTTGTGTGTAGACTGTCTTTGGTTTGCTTTTCTCTAAAAAAGCTTCGGCCTCCAATGGAGTTACTTGTCTAGGACCATATCTAGTATTATATTTATTAATAAATGCTTTCTCGTGGAAGCCTACCATTACTTCTTTACCACCTTCTTTGGTATCTTTAGGTTTCTTTTCATCTTGTAGTTGTGTTTGTGCTCTTTCACCTTCTCTTTCATCTCCTTCATATTCTTCTTTAGCATCAAAGGATGTGTCAGTTGTAACTCCACCATATGCACCGTGTTCTACATCTGATTTACGTTGTGTTGCATTTTGTAAAGGTCCATCAGTTAAACCTGGACTACTTACTCCAGGCACTGCTCGTCTTCTTCCACCTTGTAATCTCTCAGCAGATGCTTGTCCTTCTTTTGATTGTTGATTTCCACGTAAGTCTTCTGTTACAGGATCTGATTTCTTTTTTGGTGCCAAGTCTCTTGCATCATTACCTAAGACAGCATGTGCTAAATCATTTGTGGTGCTTGCACCTCTTGATGAAAGTCTAGCACCGAATGTTCTTGACTCTTTTCCACCTGATGGTTTCTTTTCTGGTTTTGCTTGTGCTGCTCTATGTTTAGCGTCATTTGCTGCAATTTCTTTACCTGCTATTGTAGTTGCTGCTGATGGATTGTTTTGTTGATCTTTTGGCATGTGTGTGTTCCATGATCTTGCTTGTCTACCTGTTGCTTCCATTTGTTTTCCACCTACATTAACTTGTGGCATTTTAATAACTTCTTTAAGATTAGGTGGTAATTCATCCCAGGATCTTGATACAAAGTGTAATGGTTCTGCTACCCTTGCTTTATGTAGTGTTGATATTCTTGTCTCTTGTGTCATTTGATCCCATAGTTGATTCATAATTCCCATAGAGATAGTGTCCCCTGGAACATAAGTTTCGCCTGCATGTACTTGATCATACTTGCCTGCTGATTCATTATATATAGTTAAATATGCACCGTCTTTCTTGACGACTTTACCTTCACCTTTAGAATATGATACTGTATTTCCTACTTTGATATGTTTTAACATACTCAAAGCATGTTTCTTTTTATCTTTTTGGAATGCTTCTCCTTGAGCATCTAGTTTTTCGTGTGGGTTGTTATTATCTGCTCCATCTTGATTAAAAGCGGCACCTAGACCTACACCATTACTCATACATTAAGTAGTAGTCGAAGATATATAAAGTTTTAGGAGAGGAAATTTCAAAACCTCTCCTGTTCCGGTACTATCATCCGGCTGCTATAATACTTTGTTAGAAAAGAAGTAATACTCGCAATATATTATAGATGAAATCCTAATATAAATCAACCCATAAGGGCTTTCCATCCCTCACCATCTGAGGCTTTAGGATCATTCTTGTCAAATATATAATACCATCCGTCTCCAAAGTTGACTGATATACATGCTAGTGCTAGTGCATCTGCGTGGTCATCTTTAGTTCCTTCTTCTACTTTTATTTTTAGCTTCCCCTCCTCTGTATATTGTCTCTTGAGGTACGATAACTGGTAGAGTACCTTCTTGTCATCCTGTGGTACAACTATCTTCTTGTTCTCAAATATCATTCTAATATTACTATACATATTAGCCTTCTCAGACATTGAGAATGTAACACCACGTATAGGGTAATCTCTACGTCTTGCAAGGTCCACAACACCACCACCTAGACCTGTCTCATCCAGGAATACAGTTTCTAATGGATATTTTTGCATGAACTCCCCTATCCTTCCTACAACATCAACCATATTTGACTGTGATTCTTTCTGATATTCTACCACCCGTATTTTGTTATCATCATCCACCTCTATCACAAGGAATACTGTCTCATCTCTACCAGATCTTGCAACATCAAGTCCCATAAAGTATCTTGTACCTCCTATTGGACTCCACTTTCTAGTGTGTGCTGCCATCAATAGATCATATGGTATGAGTGAGTCTCCTATATCTAAGAACTCACCTAACACTTCTTGTGTATATTCTTCCTGTGACAATGATTTAATCTGTGTTAAGAATAACGGATCATCTTTAATCGTTGGGTTGTCAGTTGATTTAACATGGTATTCATACCACAACCCATCATCCTTCTGAGGCCTGGCCTCCATACTCGCTTCATAAAAGAACCCTTGTTTCCCAAACGGTGTTGACGTCAGCCACACATTCGCTTGAGTAGCCATACCAGATGGTAGAAAGGCTACAAGAATACTACGTTTAATGAATGCACATTCGTCAGCAATTATAACATGAGGGGAATATCCTCTCAAGGTCACTCCAGTTTCACCTGTGGCTCTTACATATATCTTTGTGATTCCACCTTTGTTCAACCATTGTAACCATAATTCTGTCTGTGTACTTCTAACAATATACTGTTTAAGGAAATCACTATTTGATACCAGTGTTCTAATCCTATCGAACATGATACTGGCCTGGTTTTGTGTAGGTGCAGCGATAATAACTACCCCTTCTTTCTTTTGTTTTGCATCCTTTGACATGATAGGTGCAAAGAAACTCCAATGTATAGTCTTAACTGCAGTAGTCATAGTCTTACCGGCCTGTCTACCTGATCTATATATCAAGAACCTCTCTTTACTGTCAGCATATTGCTGATTATAACTATACAATTTATGACCTAACATAGTTTCACTGAACTTGCTAGGACTTTTGGCCATCTCTGCAACCATAGTCATGAGTTTCTCTCTCTTTTCTACTATATCTTTAGATGGTTTGGTCATTCTTTAAATTCTAATTGTCTAAACAATTCCTCCATATCACCTGCTTCATCAAAGGTTTTCTTCTCTGTTACAGTTATCTTTGAACCTAGTTCTACCATAAGTTTAGCCACATTGAGGAATGCATTTTGTTGTGCTATTGCATTTTTGTCTGGTACATTACCATCTAGTTGTGATTGTACGAGAGCCAGGAATACATTTTCACCCATCTCTTTAGCCATAGTATCTAACAATGCCTTTAGGTCTTCTGGATTACGTGTGTCTAGTTGGTCCAAGAATTTCTTTATGTCTTTTCTAACCTCACATGCAGCACCCTCTTCATACTTTGGACACCTTCCATTACCTCCTGCATCTTCTGATCTATAGATACATTTGTCACACTCTGCTGGTAGTTTAGCATACTTTAATGACTTGGCACTATTATATGGGGAGACAGTCTTATGTTTATTGACCTTTACCTTATTGTCTTTATTTAATTTAATAGTGGGCTCCTTCGCCATAACCTATAATAGAAACAAAGATATATAAAGGTTTATAAAAAAATCAATGGTACCATTTATGTGTTTTTTTAGGCTTGCCTATATGACCATCACCATCAATGTCTTTGTTGATAATCTTCTCAACCTTGTGAGTTTGTTTTTTGTTTTCATCTCTAGTTTTGTTTTGTCTTGAGAGAATCTCTACAATTTTCTTACCCTCTCCTTGTTTAGGATTGAGTTGAACTCCTTTACTTGAGATTATATAGGTACCATTAGGAAATACTTTTTCTGGATCTATTGCTACTCGCATACTATATATTAACTACGTACTATTTAAAATTATCCTTATAGTGACCCATGTCAGTAAGCATAGGCATGTAATATAGTGCTAAAGGTGCCAGGGTTAGTGCTGTATTGTCTCCTGCTAGTAGTTCTTTAGGATCTAATCCCATCTTATTTAGGTGTGTTAGGTTCTTTAGACATGCTAGTTGTATGAATGATTGGTTAGTTTTTCCTTTATCTCCAAATAATAGAGATTGCCCCTTCCATACATCTGTCTTTCTTCCTCGTACTCCACTAGTCCAGGTTGTACTGTCTATACTATCTATCATATTTGTTCTGTTCTTTACCCATCTACCCTTTGCTAGTCCATGATAAGAATAGTTTTGTGGTAGTTGTCGTAGTTGTTCATCCTCTTTGGATCTACTCTGGGCTTTACCTAATGCATATCGTTCTCCTTCATAGTTTGGTTTGAATAGACTTAGTGCTTGTAGATAGTTACCATGTAGTATAGGTATTAACTTCTTATTATATTCTGCCCCCTCTTTATAGTTATTATAATTTACAAGGGCATCTTGTTGATCATCATATTGTAATGCTTCAAACTCCCAGTCTTCTATAAATTCATGGTATTTTTCTTTATCACTTCCAAATCCAGGTCCTATGATAGCATCATCAAATCCATTAACATATTCTTTTGCTCTACCTTCTACGAATTTGTATGTGAGCATGATGTTCTTGACACCTGCTCTTCTAAGAGCCTTTAACTGGGTCTTATTGTTAGCGTTGAAATAGAATTTCAAGACATCTCTCCTGCCACATCTCTCATACATTTACCACATTCAAGGAACCCATTACTGTTTGGTTCTTTACATCTAACACATTTCAATTTTGTTTCTCCTGTGCCCACTTTACCATATCAGGTGGTAGTGATATGATTTCTAATTGATCTGTAAGTTTCTTCATAAGTTCATTGGATTCATGCATGGCTCCTATCATTATCTCCATCTGGTCTATGATTTTATTCAATTGTTTAAGCATTATCTTCTCCGAAACATTGGTTGATGAAAGGACACATACCATCACATAAGAAGCATCTAGTTCTTTCTGGTAACTCTTTAGATTTTAATGATTCTTTGATCAATCTAGCGTTAGTTATCATCATGTTTAGATATTCTTCAGGCTTACCTAAGTTATATGTTATAGGTACTGGTATGTCCCTTTTCTCTTTACTAATACTATTTGATATGTATATATTACATCCTTTTTTAGCTTCCCTCCCGTAGCATTTCTGTAGTAATACAGCATAACAGTTGATCTGTTCTCTGTGTGACTCACTTGCTTTGGATGTAGCCCTACTAAAATAGTCTATACTTCCAGTAGTTTTCTTGTCTATAATAACTAGATTACCATCAACCTCTATTAGGTCATCAGCACTACCATATATAATATCTAAGTGTTTAGGGTCATCAGGTTTCATCTTTAATGCTTCTTTATATGTTACTGGTTTATCCAATTCATAATTATAACCAAAGAATATTTCGTTGTCATCAGGATTAGTTGATAGGTTAGTAACCTTATGTACTGCCTGACCGTAGAACATAGACTTCATATCTTCTGTTGTCATAGCCTTATGTTCAGATGGTGTGAATTTATTATACATTACATTCCTCATACATGGTTTAATTAAATCTGACACATGTATAACTCCTAATCTCTCAGTTCCCATTGCAACCATTTGTGCCTTTCTATAGGCAAAATATGCAACCTTATTTACATCAGAATTTAATACCATAACACTAGTATGTTAAATGCTAATATAAATGCTATCCTTTCAATGAATATGATGTTGACGCAGGGTCTATTAACAAATGACCATGTGATAAGATTAATTCAGAGTCAGTATTACTCTTATATTTTATTTCATTTATCGCTAACTTGACAGATGAACCACTGTTACCATACACTTGTATATATCTTCCTATAGCTGCATTAAATCTAATATAATTCCACTGACCTGCAGTAATACACGTTACAGTTATAGTTCTGGTCTTTTCAGCACATGTGAACGTTGCATCTGTACTAACCCTTAACTGAATTTCTGTTTCGGTAGTTGCTGAATGTGTATAAAGAGCAAGTCCTGTAATATTTTTGCATGACCCAGCATCCACATATATCGCTGGGTTTGTTGACGCACAACTCTGCCAACGACTATTTGTACAATCATCATAAACATTAGCCGCTGCCGTACAAAGAGTTACATTAGTTAATGTCATATTATCTAATTCAGCCACAGTTCTAGAAATACCTGATCCCTCTGTGGCCGCACCAAAATATTGTAGTCCACCAACTGCTGCAGGTAATGTACATACTGTTATTGTATCTTGCAGGCATGATCTGCATGCATCTGAATATATATCTAATGTTACAGATGTTGTTGATGTTCTACTTAATCTTAACCATTGCTGTGTGTCGTTTGTTCTGAAAGTTGTATTTCCTGACTTCACACCACCACATGCACCTTCTTTATATCTAATCCCATACCTATGCTCTCCACCACTACTAGTCCATGTCTGAAGATCTATACCAATAAAATCATTACATCCACCCCAAGGACTTGTTGTACCTGCTGAAAGATAAAATGGTATGCCTTCAGAACCATTAACAGTGCTATCATTTACTATTATATCAACCTCTAAAACAAAACAACTATCTGATACCGTACCATGTAATGGTTTATAAGCATAATGATTTGATGAAGCAACTACATCATCGAGTGATAATTTACCTGCTACAGAACAGTCAACATTAATATCTGTACCACATTGAGTAAATGAGCATCCGTTACAAAAACACTCTGACACAGTATCAACTGGGTCTTCTTCTGTGGTTCCAGTAGCAGAACAAGGTGTGGTATAATCACATATGGATGTTGAATGTGCCATCACAATTTGACTTACATCACCATCTAATAACCATGCTGTGTTACCTATATTTCTTGTATATGTTCTACCGAATGAAAAACATGCATCCTCTTCAGTAACAAATACTTTTTGACCTTCAAACGTAGGACATAATGCAGCTATCTCTGTAGCTGTACCAACAAAAGAGAATTGATTGTTGGTTTTTCTAGCAGCAACTGTGTTACATACAGCTGTTACAGAACAAGCGTTGGTTGTGGCAGAACCTATTTGATATGAGTCTATTGGAATACATCCTGTTGTTGCACCTAGAGTCCATGCTTCAGGTTCACATGATGGATCTCTACACACAGTTGCATATATTTTATTTGTTGCACATGCTGTTAGACATGTGACAGAACATGATACAGAATTATTAAGATGTAACCCAAGAACCTTTGCATTACCTATGGCTATGTCTACAGCTAAAACGTTAGGACATTGTGCCGATGCACATAATCCACATATAACATAGTCATATAGTTCTGGTTGACCATGATACTTTTCAAAATCACTGGCTTCTATGGTCTTAGCACTACTATTATCTGAACGAGGAATAAGTATACGAGTCATAGTGTTAGTTGCCACTCCACAATAGCTCTTGTTGATGAGGTCTTGACCAGGGGAGTTGCATCTATTTGTCTAGCCCACATACTTGATCCACCAACAGGGCTATTAGGTGTACCTTGATCATCACATAGACCTACTTCATTCCATGTATAATTAGCTTGAGCGAAACCAAAATCTGCTGTTACGAACAATGTTGGACGCACATATGTCTTGTCTGCTGTTGATATGTCTACCCATAGTTTGTTACTTGCTGCTATTAGGTCTGTATCTGTTAGTGCTGCTGCTTGGGTGGAGTCTCCGACTCCTATGCCCCCTGCTTGACCACCACATGTGATACCACATCCAGCCATACCTCTGAGAATACTATCTTTACCAGTATTAACTATAAGATTACAAAATGTTGTGTCTTTAATTAGAATATCTTTAGTCCTATCATCAGGGAAGTTAGGGTCTTTCTCCCAGGCCTTGATATGAACTCGGCCTTTCATTGCTTTTAATTTTTCTGCGGCCATATATATATCTTTACAGTTGGAATATTTAAGGATTTCTAGAATCGTTGATATCCAATCAGATATATGACTAGGCCTGCAGTGCTTGTACCTGCTACATCCACATCAAATGTTATTACACCATTGATATCCATAGTATTATCTGATATTACTGCTGGGACTACTGCTGTTCTTGAGGTCTTTTCAGTGGCGTCTATTGTTATGGCTGTTGATAGTATGTCTAGGGCATTCTGTTGAATTTGTATACTAGGGTCCCCGCAAGAAGAAGCTGTGGCAACTGTTGCATATACATCAGTTAATGTGAAACAATAGGGAATTTGCCATTCATATTGACCATTACCCGTAGCTACCGCTACACAACTGGCACCAAAGTGTACCATGAATGTCTCTCTAAGAGCCCTGGATTCATATTTTGTACACACCGCATTGTATTGTAATACATCACCAGCTACACCACATGTGTCCTTTATTATATTACATGACGCCAGGTCTATAGTCTTAGACGTGAGGGTTGCTGTGGCACAGTTAAACGTAAAAGTATCTGCGGCACCTATCCCTGGTATAGTCGCTACCGCACACGCTGCTAATATAGTGGTTTTAATCCTAACCTTTTGAACTCCAGCGTTAGGTTCCTGTAAATATAAAGCTGTTAAACCAGTACAATCTGATTGAAAGTTAATCTCATTATCCTCATTAATACAAACTGTACTACATGCATAACATGCATTATTAACATTTTGATTATTAAATAATCTACTGTATCTTCTTAGATCTGGAGCACCGAATGTAACACATGTACCTATACAACAGTCAGTTTTCTCGGGCCAATTAGCCATTAGTTTCTTCTCCCAGGTTCATTAGTTGGGTTTAATTCTGGATATTTGTTAAGTAATGCTGATTCTTCTTCATCTGTTAATTCTCTACTAAATCTAACATCTCTTACAGATCTGTCACCTCTATTCATTTCTATTGACATACCTACTCCATCCAGGCCAGGTATATTTATCCTAATCCAGTCATTTATGTCACCTGCGTCTTCTACATCCTTCTGGAAAACATTGTGTTGGAATGCACCCATGATTATATATACCCAATTATCATATATAAAGAATTATACATACATCTTCACCAATGAATAACAGTTAGGGCAAGATTTTATATCTAATCCATACTCATCTCTTTGGCTTAGACCTGTACCACATTCACATTTACCACGTCTTATATGTATAAAGTTCCAGCATCTATCACAATATACACAATTATTTTTAGAATGTTTTAGATAGTCAATAAATGATAGTTTGGATTCTCTATTATAGTTTAAACACCTATCACATATAGGATAAAATCCTTTAATCTTACCTATGACAAACTGAATTATTCTATTCATTTTAATCCGTTCCTAATGCTGATAGGTTTGAGCCTATAGCATATAGACCTGACGTTGGATAAACTTGAACGTTATCATATTGATTAGATGTATTAACCCATTTAGCCACAACTTCTGCCCTTGACGGAGCTGTTCCTGCTCCTGCTACTACATTTTCTGCCATGTGAATTATAATTAATTTTTCTTCTGCTGAAATATTAACAGCATAAAATACATGGAAAAAATCAAGGTTATTAACTTGAGCAATAATATTGGTTTGTGATGTTCTTACTGTATCTGTTCCACCATCATTTGATTCCCTTGAAGCGTAATTTGAACCTGTGTCTATTGACGAACTACCAAATCTTATTCTAGCGTTAGTTGATGTGGATTTGATTACATGAGATAAATTAACATTAAATATGGTAGATGTTAAATCAGATATTGTAACTCCTGCATTTGTTCCTGTTAATGTGTCAGGTGTTCCATTCTTA
>Ga0233434_1000769_pt1 | contig 34272 bp, 47 predicted proteins | sample SI_122_August201_4_FD_182738 | JGI IMG/M metagenome (GOLD analysis project Ga0233434, IMG submission 182738) | Seawater microbial communities from Saanich Inlet, British Columbia, Canada - SI_122_August2016_120_MG | ecosystem: Environmental > Aquatic > Marine > Inlet | place: Canada: British...
AAATTTACTTGGGCGCTCTTCTCTCGGGTCACCGTGTAAGAGCAGTTAGTTGAGGTCTCGAGGGAAGATTTTTTCCCACTCATTAAAGTAAACCCGCTCTTCACCTTCAAAGGCCTCGAGTGACGCCGTGAAAAAAAACTCGGTCGGCGTGGAACGCAAGGATGAATGGGTCTCCGTCCGGACATCAAGTCCTGTTTCGGGTCGTCGAAAACGCATGGTCCAGTGGATGGAAGCCTTATTGGAATTGGGATCTTTATCGGTGATTTCGCAGGTCTCTTCTGATATTGATCCATGCTCCCATCCATGACTATCTAGACGCAGCAGTCCTGTATCGATTAAGAGGTTTGCTCGAGTGGTGCCGTTTGCTTCGTCACGCTCGACCCATCGCGAAAACGACTCTGGCTGAATTTGCGTGGTTGATTGCGGTGGCGCGCTTTCCGGTGGCGCAAACGGAGCGAGTTCATCATCGCCGCGACGGTCTGTTCGGACCGGCAGGGTAAGCTCACTGGAAGCGCTTTCGAGCGTGAGTGTCACAGGTTCAGGGGATGGCCATAAAAGAGGCCAGAGCGTGTTCGATAAACTGATTCGAATACGATGACCCGGTTGGAAAGAATGAGCGATGTCATTTAGCGGGAGACAGACGTCGTAAACCTTGCCGGGCGCTAAAGGTTCGGGATTTTCATGACTGTCGCGATGGGTCAGATTAAGTATTCCAAAGGTAACCCGAGTTGACGCGCCGTCAGGGGCCACATCATTAAGTCGTGCCGCGATGAAGGCATTGGACTGATCAGAGGATAATCGAAGCCGCAGTTTGGGGGTGCCAAGAATCTCGAGTGATTCAGTTAAAGGTTCAGAGTCAAAAACCACTGAAGCCCCATCATCTTTACGCTGATCGGCCGGACCATCAGGGTCAAGTCCGAACAACACCCATTCGCCTTGTTGTGTGCCCATGTTTTGAGGGGTTTGAATCAGGAGTGATTCCGAGCGCTGTGCTTTTTTTGAGAGCGAGTTGGGATGAAGGAACCATTTTTCGTCTTTGATTCTCAAACTCGGCCACGAAGGCTCTGCCACCCAGCGACCGGGCCGTTCTTTGTAGTAAGGCAGGGGGTCGATACTGTCTTGCATCCAGACTCGGTACCGTGGCTCATCCATGACACCGGTGTGCTCACCCTTCAGCCAGTGATCCCACCATCGTAATGTTTCCTGGAGGAAGCCGATGCGAGGCCCCGGTTTGGCGAAGTGTGGATATTTATGCGCCCAAGGCCCAATCAGACCTTTGCACGGGCTTTTTAAGTTAGCTAACAGTCTCGGGACGGCATTTGAGTAACCATCAGCCCATCCCCCTACCGCATAAACCGCGCATTTAATGTCGTCATAGTTTTCGCAGACTGAACCGTGTTGCCAAAAAGTGTCGCGGCGCTGATGCGTTAGCCAATTTAAAACCCAGGGGTTGTTAGCTTTAAGGCGAGCCATCCAGAGCTCTCGCCATCGGTCTCCGACGATAGCCGGATCAGGTGGTTGCGAGTTGAACGCAAACATGTTCGCGCCCCACGACAGATTGTCGTCGAGCATAACACCGCCCATATAGTGAATGTCATCACTATACCGATCGTCGGTCGAGGCAATAGTGACAATGGCCTTCAATGATGGGGGGCGTCGGGCGGCAATCTGCAGGCCATTAAATCCGCCCCAGGAAATACCAATGATCCCCGTATTTCCGGAACACCAGGGTTGGGTGGTAATCCAGTCGAGGACTTCCAGCGCGTTGTCTTGCTCTATCTTGAGGTACTCATCTTCCAGAATGCCATCGGACTCTCCGGATCCCCTCATATCGACACGCACGCAGGCATACCCGTGTCCGGCATAGTACGGATGGGTCAGAGCATCACGCTCTGACGTGCCATCGCGCTTTCGATAGGGTAAAAACTCAAGGATTGCAGGAACGGGATTGTCCAAGGCATCTTCAGGCATCCAGATTCGGGCGGCCAGTTGGATTCCGTCTGCGAGCGGAATAAACGTATTCTCAATTTCCTGAACGCTTCGCGGGAACTCGTGAATGACCTTGATATCGTCAGTATTCATGAAACTTTTAGTTAACGTCGCGAGTTAATTTGATGATATCTTGGATGCTACCAACTCGTTTTTTTTGAACACGCTAAGTGTGCAGCAAGCTTTTTTTCATCACTTTGAGATATTCCGATTGTGTCAGATTCAATAACGGCAGTGCTAGCTCGTTTACAGTTTTGGAACGGCGAGGCGAATAGATAAAAGCCAAACAGGACTGCCGACAAAAAAATCATGTTGATCAGATGCTTCATTAAGCTGAATCTTCTTTAACGGTGAATATTGGAAAGTATAGCAAGTTAAATATTAAGCTTAGGGGGAAAAAATAATCGATTTTTGGCGTCTATACGACTGTTTGATTAAACGGCAACACAGGGTTGATAATTGAAATATCATTGCAATCGACGGACTAAAATAGAATTATTAAATCAGCCGTTGTTTTACTGGAAATTAATATATTCTGAAACCAAGTTTTGATTAAACTTAATTCCAAACCCAGATAATCAAATAGAGGGGAAAATGCAAAGAATCTTACCCGTATCACTATTGCTCATTTTTTGCGGAGTTCTAATTTCCACACCGGCATCTTCAGAAGGGCCAACGCCAGGATTCAATACACTGATTCCGGAATCGATTCTGACCCCTGATTCCGTCGAGACCTCTATCGGGACTCTTAATTTTTTTGACGGCTTCCCCGATGAGGAAACAGTCTCAAAGGTGTACGACAATCTTGATAGGACGCGCGCGACTCAGGCTTTTCTCGATATGGTGCCGCTCGCGTCGATTGAAGGATTGCGCCGAGGCATGGAATCGGTAGGAGTGGATGCGTCGCACAAGATCCTGCTTTACAACGATCTCATGGATTCAAATTCCCTGTTCCTCACGGGAAATACGGATACGATCTACGCCATCGGTATGCTAGACCTGCAGCGTGATGGAGCCACCGTGGTTGAGATTCCTTCTGGGGCAGGCCCGGGAACGGTGAATGATGCGTACTTTCGTTTCGTGATCGATATGGGTGCGCCTGGACCTGACCGCGGCAAAGGGGGCAAGTATCTGATTCTGCCTCCCGGCTACGAGGGGGCAGTACCAGAGGGTTATTTCTCGGTCGAGAGCCCCACCTACGTTAACTGGTTGCCCTTAAGGGGCTTTCTTAAAGACGGGAAGACCGATGCTGCGGTGGATATGTGGACCAAAGGGTTAAAGATTTATCCTCTTTCGAAGAAAGATAATCCTCCAGAACTTGAAGTAATTAACGGCACGGGGATTATCATGAACACGGTCCACGCGAACGATGAGACTTTCTTTGAGGAAATCGCAGAGGTGATTCAGCGGGAGCCGCTGGGGTTTCTTGATGATGAGTTACGGGGAAATCTGGCGAGCATCGGGATTGAAAAGGGCAAGGAATTTGCCCCGGACGCTCGGATGCGTGCGATCCTGAAGGACGGCGTCGCCATCGCCAATGCCACCGCACGTGCCCTCGCTTTTCGTCCACGATCTGAGACTATCTATATCTATGGTCATGAAAGCGCATGGTTTACCGCTTTTGACGGCGGCAGTTATCAATGGCTTTTAAACGACGGCAATGGTGGTCGTAATAGAGACGCACGTACAGTGTTTTTCTATATCGCTACGGTGAATACACCAGCGATGGTGCTACAAATGATCGGCGCTGGATCCCAGTATGCACTGGCTACCCTGGACTCTAAGGGCCGTTACCTCGATGGCGCGAAAGACTATAAAATCACTATTCCCGGTGATGTGCCTGCAAAGGATTTCTGGTCTCTGGTGGTTTATGACCCACAGACCCGTTCTATGCTCCAGACTGATCAGCCCTATCCTTCAAAAAATAACGAGCGCAACCGCGATCTCGTGAAGAACGACGATGGATCCACCACAATCTGGTTTGGGCCCAAAGCGCCCATGGGCAAAGAGGCCAACTGGATTCAGACGGTTCCCGGCAAGGGATGGTTTACCTGCCTACGGTTGTACGGTCCATTGGAGCCCTGGTTCAAACAAACCTGGCGCCCGGGAGAGATCGAACTTGTAGACTGATCAAGTGCAGTGTCCCTGCAGGTCGCCAACAGCGTAGGATGACCCACAGGCACGCCAATAGTCGAAACGTTTAGCCCAAGCTCGCAGCAAATGGATTATAGGACCCAGGGATATTGATTAATGTTTGAGGCTGATGCCGCAAAGCCTTGGAATCAAGGCGCACTAGATAAAAGCAGGCTCGATCTATATTGCTCTCGGCAGTTACGTCTTCGAGAGACGATGAGACGACTCGACGTTCCGGCCTTGTTGATTCTAGATCCGATTGATATTTTTTATGCGACCGGCGCGCGCAATATGTTGTTTTTTTCAATGCGAACGCCTGCGCGCTACCTACTGTTGTTTGCAGAAGGTCCTGCATTTCTCTATGAGTATTTTGGGTGTGAGCACCTGGCGGCAGATCTTCCGACCATCGATCATATCGTGCCAGCTGAAGGCTTATGCCACACTAGTTCTGGGGGCGATGTGCAAGGCGCAAGCAAGCGATTTACATCACAGATTCTCGCTGCCGTTGGATCCATTGACCCCACAATCCGAACACTTGCTATTGATCGTTTTCCATTAAGCGCGATCGATGCCTTGCGCGCTTCAGGCTTCGCTTTGACTCACTCGGATCGAGTCTTGCAAGAAGCAAGAATGATCAAGACTGCTCTTGAAATTCCTTATATGCGGGAGGCGATGCGTCGAGTTGAGGCGGCGGTTCAGCAGATGGAGCAAAGTCTTGAACCGGGGCGCACCGAGGCCGAAGCTTGGGCTGACTACCATTATAAATTCATGGCGACCGAAGGGCAGTACGTTGCGACTCGACTGTTTCAGACCGGTAGCCGAACCTTTCCTTATTTTCAGGAGTGTGGTGACCGAATAATGGAAAACGGCGATTTGGTTTGTCTTGATACGGATGCGCTTGGTTATGAGGGATATGCAGTTGATTTTTCACGTTCTTTTATTTGTGGTGACGCAACGCCAACTCCCTCCCAGAGAAAGTTGTATTCGCTGGCGCGCGAGCAACTAGAGACTAACGCGGCGGCTTTAGCGCCCGGAATCCCTTATGAGGAGTTGGCCGATTTGGCATGGCCGATTCCAGACGCATATCAGGAAAGCCGCTACTACTGTGTCGGGCATGGGTTAGGTGTGTCCGGCGAGTTTCCGAATATTCCACATAAGGTATCGGGCAAGCCGTATCCCCTGTCTGGAACGATCGAGCCCGGGATGGTTATATGCCTTGAAAGCTATGTAGGCTGTCGTGAAGCCGGCGAGGGCATAAAACTCGAAAATCAATATTTGATTCACGAAAAAGGCGTCGAGCAAATGTCGATTTATCCGTTTGATCAGGAGCTGGGAGTTTAGGGGATTTAATTAAAACGAGCTCTCGGGCTTTGAGCGCTATCTTGGCAGCGTCAATGGTCTTAGATGTTTTCAGTCAATCCGAATTTTTACTTGGATTGATATCGCGGTGTACAGGTTGTCGCTGAAGCCGGGGATCGGATAGATATTCACGCCAAGCCGGGATCGTTCGTAGCTAATAGCGGGTAAGATTGCTGGAAAGAATTTTCCATTTCGTGCTTTGGAGTAACCGTCCATAATGCCAAACGTGCCGCCAAATCTTACTGGCCCAAGTGCGAGTGGCAGCCAGTACCATCCAAGATATCGCGATTGTTCGAAGTCACTATTTTTGAAGGTACCAGCAGTTAGCGACTGAGTTTCGGTTAATTGATACTCGACGCCAAATCCAAAGTTACTATCATTCAAATCGACCTCTTCTTTGCCATGAAGAGAGTACATCCCAAAATTGATCCAAAGTTCATGGTCATTTTCCTGTTCATGATCCACGGCATCAGCATTTGATGGATTACTAAAAGCGCCCATCAGAATGACAAGCGCTGATCCCAAGATTCGGGTTAGATGCGGCCCTTTGCTTCGCTTGTGTTGGATACCGAGAAATGGTCGAGCGGGTGTCATCACATTAAGAGACCGCTTCTGATGTTTTTGTTTTTGCGAATCGGGCCATGAGGTCGTATAAGACAGGCGTCAAGAAAAGGGTAAGGAAGAGGGCGAGTCCGAGACCGCCAACAATGACCCATCCGATGGCGATTCGGCTTTCGGCGCCAGCGCCGCTTGCAAGTATTAGCGGCATCGCGCCGAGGATGGTCGAGAGCACTGTCATGACGATCGGTCGGAGTCGCAGTACTGCCGCTCGCACGACGGCATCTCGTATCGAGTATCCGCCAGCCCGAAGTTGATTCGCAAATTCGACGATCAAAATCCCATTTTTGGCCATCAACCCCACTAGAAGAATAATGCCAATCTGGCTATACACGTTGAGCGAAAGGTCCATAACAGTCAGCGAGTAGATCGCGCCCGCAATTGCAAGCGGCACCGCGAGAATAATCACAAAAGGGTAGATAAAGCTTTCGAATTGGGCTGCCAGTACTAAGAATACGATAAGCAGGGCAAAAGCAAAACTTACCATGGCACCGCCGGAGGTGCTTTTAAATACTTTGGACTGTCCGGAGTAAGTCATTTTGACGCTAGCGGGCAATGCATCGACAGCACCGCTCTCCATGTAATCAAGTGCTTGTCCCAGCGTGTAGTCAGGAGCCAAGCCAGCAGAGAGGGTTATTGACGGCAATCGATCATAGCGGCGCAGCTCCGCAGCCGCCGCACTCTCGCTTGTCGAGACCAGAACACTCAGCGGCACAAGAGAGGGTGAGCCGGTCCCCGTGTTACCCGAGCGCACGAAAACATTTGACAGGCTGTTAAGATCTCGCCGGTCTTTGCGTTCAGCCTGAATAATGACAGGGTATTCCCGGCCACGATCGATGTAAGCACTCACCTTCTTTGAGGCAAAAAGTGATTGAAGCGTAAGCGCAACTTCTTCCACACTGACATTCAGATCATTTGCTCTTTGGCGATCGAGAATGAGATTGATCTGCGGTTGATTCTCTTCGTAGTCCATGCGTGGATTGATAAGATCTTCATTCTCTTGTGCATACGCCAGGAGTTCGCTAGCCGCGCGTTTCACCTCATCAAAATCGGGACCCCCAACCACTATTCTTAAGGGTGTTGAGTTACCTCGGAGTCCCAGGCCGGCCGGGCTTGCGACACCCGCTCTCACACCAATGAGATCTCTGGTGATGGGCCTGATTTTTTTAATAATCTCAGCCTGGGTTTGATCTCGGTCATCCCAGTGCGCTAGACGCATAACGACAAAACCCCGATAGGGTCGATTACCCCAACCGATTATGGTGTAGACGGTTTGAATACTGCCGTCCTCCTGAAAGGGTTTGAGCTTTTTTTCAATAATTTTTGATTGGGAGTCGGTGTACGCTTGGGTCGATCCCTGAGGCGCAGTCATCGGGATAAAAGTCACGCCACGATCCTCCCGAGGGACCAGATCCCGTGGCAGGGTAAGGTACAAACTAACCGCACCCAAACTGAACGCCAACGCCAAACTAATGACGATAACTGGCGATTTGATTGAGAAATTCAACCCAAAGCGATAGGACGAGTGCAAGCGTGACTGAGGCAGCGGGTTGTCCTCGGCAATATTTGTTTTAGGTGTTTTATTTTCTGTTTCAGTCGATTTGTCATTGAGAATACGTGACGCCATCATGGGGCAGAGACTTAAGGCAACGAAAGTCGAAATCACAACGGCCGCGGCCATGATGAGTCCAAATTCACTGAATAATTTTCCAACCTGTCCTTCAAGGAGGGATATTGGAATAAAAGCGGCAATGAGCGTGATTGATGTCGCAAGCACCGCAAAAGTCACTTGACGGGTTCCGTTCACTGCAGCCGTATGACTGGATTCTCCATTATCTATACGCCGTTTGATGTTCTCTAAAACGACGATCGCGTCATCAACCACGAGGCCGATCGCGAGAAGCAAAGCCAAAAGCGTGATCACGTTAATTGAGAATCCGAGGGCATAGATGATTCCGATGCACCCGATCAATGCAACGGGTATTGTCACAATTGGAACCAGAGCGGCCTTAAAGGATCGCAGAAAAATAATAATGACCGCGACGACGAGAAGCAGCGAAATGGCGAGCGCAATCAAGACCTCACGGATGGACGCTGCTATGAAAAGTGCATCGTCAGAGCCGATAATAATTTCCATACCGTCGGGCAAAGTCTTAGAAATGATCTTTATTTCGTCCCGAACATACTTTGAGATCGTCATCGTATTAGCTTGGCTTTGTCGTAATACCGACATGCCCACGGCATTACGACCGTTCGCACGAATGATGAGATCATCATTTTCGACGCCCCTCTCGACTCGGGCAATATCTTTGAGGCGGATCGGATAGTCATTGATCTTGCGGATGACAATTTCAGCAAAATCTTCAGGATCGGTGAGTCTTCCATCCAGACGAACCTCGAGCATTCTCTGACTCGACGTGATGTCCCCAGCGGGCAACTCGAGATTACTTCGACGAATAGCGACTTCAACATCGGATGAGGTGAGGTTCCTTGCTGCCATGGCCCTTCTGTCAAGCCAAATTCGAATGGCATAACGACGTTCCCCTCGAACGTCGACTTTGGCGACACCATCTAGAGTCGACAAATGATCTACGATATACCGCTCCACGTAGTCCGTGATTTGTTCAGGGGAGTGCTTGCTCGAAGCAACGGCAATCCTCATGACCGGGTCTGCATCGCTATCGTTTTTTACGACAGCTGGATTTTCGATATCTTCTGGCAAGGATCGTCGAGCACGACCCACGGCATCTCGAATATCGTTTGCAGCTTCATCAATATTTCGTCCAGGCGAAAACTGAATTACCGTTCGACTTCGACCCCGACGACTTTGAGAACTGATGGAATCGACACCTGACACTCCCGAGACCGCACTTTCAATGACTTCTGTAATTTCGGTATCAATCACTTCAGGTGAAGCGCCTTGATAGCGAGTGGTGACGGTGACGACACTGGCATCAACATCAGGTAGCTCACGAATCGGTATGGACTGCAGGGACGCAATGCCTGCGGTAATAATTAGTAAACTGGCAACAATTGTGGTGACGGGGCGTCGAATAGCGATTTCAGATAGTGAATAACCGGTCCTCGGCATTTGCTCATTCTCCGGTGTCGAGTGACGCGTCCGTGTCGGGATCAATTTTCTTTACTGATGATTTATGTCTGACTTTCTGAAGGCCTCGTGTTACCACTTCTTCTTTTTCAGAAAGGCCATCAGTTATTTCGACAAGCCCGTAGGTCCTTCTGCCAAGCGAGACGCGGCGTTTTTCTATCTGAAAAATTTCTGGATCATCACCGGGTGTCAGTAGGAATACAAATTGTTCGCCAACTTCGGTGATAACGGCTTCTTCAGGAATCACCAAGGCTTCTTGATTGTCAGCAATGATACTGACATGAATAAACATACCTGCCGGAAGTGCGAGATCCGGATTGTCGATAACGGCGCGAACTTTAAACGAGCGCGAGGTCGATTCAATCCGTGAGTCAATCGCTATGATTTCTCCAACAAAGTTTCGTTTCGGAAAAGCCGCTGCATGGGCACGGATCGTGTTTCCGAGTGATAACATTCCATAAAGATTTTCTGGAACAGAAAATTCCACAACAACTTGAGAGAGGTCGTCGAGTGTCGCGATTACATCACCCTCTTTTATTCGGGATCCCTTTTCGATACTTGAGAGGCTAATAAGGCCGTTAAATGGCGCGCGAATCGAGCGATCATCTAGATTTTTTTGCGCACGCTTAAGGGCTGCGTGCGCAATTTTGGATTGCGCCCGAAGACCGTCAATAGCGGCCTCTGACATTCCATTGGATTGTTGTAGCGTGTCAGAACGTTGTAACGCTCTCGAGGCTTCCTCCAGCTTTGCTTTTGCCTCCATGACATTCGCCTCTTCGATAACCGAGTCAAGTTTTAATAACAATGAACCGGCTTTGACGGGCGCGCGTGTAGATAAATAGGCTTCTTCTACACGTCCCGAAGAAAGAGGGGTTACCTCAATTGAGCGAAGAGCCTTCGTGGTGCCCACTGCTTCGATCATTTGATCGAGATTTTTGATTCCAACTGACGCGCTTTCGACCATTATGATCTGACTCGCTCTACGGTCGGGTCGTTGACTAACTTCTTCCGATGAGAAACTGTGCTGCCAAATCTGATGTCCGGCGACAGCAAAAACTGCGATGCCGATTGCCGAGAAAATTTGTCTTTTCAAAATCGTTGGGGATCCGAAGCCGCTAATTTAAGGGTCTAATCTATCTGTCTGGGATTATGAACCAGATGACGTCGACGCAGATGAATCTATACCCAAACGGCCTGAGGCGTTAAGGCGGCGCCTCGCCACCCCGGGCGAGAGTAGCGGTCTCGATACGGCAGTGAACATCTAAGCGCAGCCGCCCCAGTTTTATCCGATTTGTGATAATTAACGACGAGGAGGGTTATCGCTAAATCGGATAGTTGCGCCTCAAAATGCCGTGTTACGAAAGATAATCAGGCGGCTAAATTAATCCTTTGTATAGCGCATAAAATATTAAAATAACGACTATCGTTAATGTGAGGTGAATAATTCCTTTTTTCATACTCTATTCCTCCTTGGGTAGGGTTTGAAAAACGCAGGCTTTAAAAAGTCATTTGCGCGAGCAAAGTTGTGGACTGGAGGAAAATCCCTCTTTTTATGTGCAGGATAGCCATGCTGCATCCGCATGAATCTCGCAGGGCTTTCCACGCTCTTCGATTCAGTGTATCAGTTTTTTCGAAGATTTTTCACTACGATCAATTGGGCGAGTAACACCGGCCTGATGATGCACAAGCTTCCATCCCGATTTTTCATAGTGAAAAATATTGGTTGCGATGAGCCTGTTATTCCCGATTTCTTCAAAGCAGATTACATAGCCTGAGTGATCGTTGATAAAAGTTTGAGGGTTCGCACAATGAATTTTGGGTGGGTTGGCCAAAATACTCTGCCAACTTCGAATCACGGCAATCCGACCGACAACTGACCCCCATCCGGGGTGGATGCACGAGATATTTTCGTTTTCCGACCAAATTTCAGACATCTCTGTCGATTTTCCGTTTGAGAATGCATCGTAGAAGGCGCTGTTTATTGCGATCAATTCTTGGTGGCTCGAATTCATGCTGGACCTTTTTGTTTGGTTTCAAACTATAACTAAGGCATCAATTATTATAGACCTTGAGGCGACTCAGTTCGTGGTTTGTTCTGAACAGACGATGGAAGGAAAGGCATTTTGGGATTCACATTGCATCAACCACGTGCCGACTACGATGTTGCTATGGCTATTCAGATAAATCGTTTTATTCTTGCTTCCACGCTTGCGTGCTTTTCGCTTATGACTCGTGCAGATAAAGAAGAACCCAGTCTTTGGTCGCCGACCTCAGCCAACGACTGGCAGTTTGTAAGCGATCAGGTAATGGGTGGAGTGTCGTCCGGTGAAGCTTCGGTTTCACTAGAGGGTGTAGCGCCTCAAGTTCAAATGACGGGAGATGTGAGTACTGCGAATAACGGCGGATTCATTCAAATCAGGCGAGACGTATCGAATCTGACGACGAAAAATATCTCGGGTGTTTATCTAACCGTCAAAGGTAACGGCGAAAAGTATTTTGTGCACATTCGGACCAAATGGACAGTGTTGCCGTGGCAGTATTACCAAGCGGAGTTTGCCACCTCAGATCAATGGCGCGAAACTCGGATATCGATTGGGGAATTCAACGGGTCTAGCTGGCTATTGCCTACAAATATCTCAGGCGGAGATATCCGCTCGATCGGCATTGTGGCATTCGGTCGGGATCACGCCGCAGATATCAGTGTTCGAGAGATTGGTTTTTTCTAATTTGGGTTATCCAATACAGTCGTGAGTAAAAATATGATTACCGTTTTTTTTGATGGGAAATGTAGTCTTTGTAGTGCTGAAATAGGCCATTACAAAAAGATTGTCCCAAAAGGGGTGTTTACTTGGGTAGACGTTACAAAATCGACCGATCGTCTCCAGCGATTAGGTGTTTCACAGATTGAAGCACTTAAATCACTTCATGTGCAAAATCAGAGCGGTCAGTTATTTTCTGGTGTCGATGCGTTTGCTGTGTTGTGGCGAGCGATTCCGAGGTGGAGGGTGCTGGGCATAGTTGTAAAGCTTCCTGGGGTATACCAGATTGCTAAAATCCTTTATCGAAAGTTTGCGGATCGACGCTTCAAACGGCTGTCCCACTGTCAGGCATTGATGTCTTGAAGATGGCCCTTAAAGGGGTGATGGTTTGGGTTGTTCAGGCGGGCGCCCTCATCGCGATGTCAGTCCTTTCGGTTCCCAGTCTCGCACTCGACTCGGGTGATAACTCACTTGAACTGCAGGGAGAGGCGCTTGTTGAAATTGGTCCTTTTGGTTTAGATGTCTACATCGCCAGATTTTTTGAGGGCGCTGACAACGAGAGGTTGCTCGAGCTCGAATATGTCCGGGATGTTGCTCGGAAATATTCCCACATGGGCTGGGAAGAAGGTCTGAAAAGTTTTTCGGATTCAAGATATCAGAATTCAATACGGTGGATATTGGAGACAACGCCAGATGTAGAAAAAGGAGATCGTCTAACCTTCGAAACCAAAGGCGATATTACCTCGGTCAAACTCAATGGGGTGCTGCTTGAACAGACAGATCAAGAACACGCGGCGATGCTGATTCTCGCGCCTTGGGTTGGCATCACTCCTCTCGACGAGGACGTAAAGAAAAAACTTCTAGGCGAGCGTTGAGCGGTTACCCTACTTTTTTACGACCGTTTTTTGATCCGAGCTGTCGTCAAGATCGGGTTGGACTAGAGGAGATGTTGACGCATCAGCAGATTGTTCCGAGAGGTAAGCGGCCAGTACTGATTCACTGTACCAGTCGCCATAAAAGTTAGCCTCAAAACGCAGTTGAGACTCAACAGGATCGATCCTCGCTTTTATTTTTTTTGCCACAAGTTACTCCCTTAATGTTATGAGAAGGACGATAGCACGGGTCTTGTATGTCACCGTGTAGGGCGGCGTGATCATCTCATTTTTGACGACCGTTTCTACACAGCATGGTTTTCTGATGAAAATTCAAGGTAAGCAACAGAAACTGATTGGTTCGAAATGGACTGCAGTGTCGCCTCATAATAAAGAAAAACACTTCGAGTTAATTGGGGCAAGGAAGGCAGATGCGGATCGTTTGACCACCCACACGTTGAGGAGTGTGATGTCTGGAATTACTTATCACGTTACGCCTTTAGAACTTCAGGATACAAAAAAATGGCGGCGTGGTTGGCAATAACGCGGGAAAGCGCTTCGGGAATACTCTTTCAGGAAATAAAAACTAGGCGTTTCTCGCGTTTCTATTCTCCCCGAGTAGGGACTCAGGCTGGGAGTAAATATTTAAGTATTTAAGGCAAATGACTCGAAGGCATGATGCGAGGTTTTTATCGTTCGCAACCAGGCAATGATCAGCAACTTCTTGAATGACGCCCGCCACGGTCAGGTCATGGTCACTCGCAATTTCTTCTAAAACGTTCCAGAACGCTCGTTCCAATCGAACCGTTGTGGATTGTCCGTGAATTCTGAGACTTCGCTTTTCGGGAATGAATTCGTTGATTTGTTCCGTTGTGCACGCATTAAACATATGTGCGAGTGCGCTGTCTGATGTAATAAAAATTGACATAGTTAGTAAAATTCAGCGATCAGTGAAAATGTAAGCAATAAATACCACCGCTATCTCATGATTTCTAGAGATATTTAGTCACGTTAATTTAATTATGTAAATAGATATTTTTTTATGGAGTTTTTTCGAAAGACCCTCGATCCGGTAATCGCGCTTAGCGCAATTGCGATACTGGATATTTTTCTTTTCCTGCTCGTCGGTGCCTGGACAGTTGGTGGAGGGGAAACCATGATGACGGGGTTAATTGCCCAGTTTTTTATTGGCGATTCGATTAATCAGATCCCGTTTTGGCAGGAGGTATTTAAGCCTGATGCAGGGTATTGGAAAATTTATATCTCTCTCGGAATGCTGTTCGGGGCGATAGTGGGAGCGGTTGCGAGTAAGGAGTTTTTCTGGCGTTTCCCTAAACGACTGTCTGAGTGGGTCATGATCACCATTGGCGGATTGTTGATGGGTATCGGTATTCGCCTTGCGTTTGTTTGTAACGTTAGCACTTTTTTTGGGCTTACCCCTGAGTTAAATCTTGGTGGCTATCTCTCAATGAGTGGAATCATTGCAGGCGCTTGGTTTGGCTCTCTCATCTATAAAAGAGTTTTGGAGGGGTAATGATGTCTCCGGTCGCCGAGTGTTTAATTGCGTTTGTTTTTGGATCAGTTGTGGGACTTCTTGTACAACGATCAAGGTTTTGCAATACCGCCGCCCTACGAGACGCCATGCTTTTTAAAACCTTTAGAAATACGAAGGCGCTACTGGTTGCGATGATGGTGTTAACAATTGGGTTCACGGGATTTATTTCTATCGGCGCGGGTAATCCCATGCGTTTTGATGTCGGCCTTAATCAGGTGCTCGGATTATTTCTTTTTGGAACGGGAATGGTGCTGGCAGGCGCTTGCACCGTGTCTACCTGGGTTAAAGCAGGTGAGGGTAACTTTGGGGCTGTCTGGGCGCTCTTGTTTACTTTTATTGGTATGTTTCTTTTTTCCCTGATTTGGTCTTTTTTATATTGGCCACCGGCGCCCTCAGCAATGACGGGTGAACTGTCTTTAGAGAGACTCCAGCTCGGATTTTCCAATGCGGAGACCCTGCAGGAGAAGACCGGCATTCCGGCTATCGTGTTTGGCCTCATTCAGGCTGCGGTTCTTTTTTACATCTATCAGGCGATAAAGAGAAAGGAGGCAAAGCAGCAGGGTAGTGCCGGGGTGGAATCAATTTAGAGTGCTGCGTTGATCATAGATAAATTTAAAGGTGAGGAATGAATGGGACTTTTTAGTAAAAAGAAAACGGATAACGAGACGTCGTCAGGTGGACAAAGTCCAGTCGCGCTAAGTGATGGATCACAGGTTCAAGTTTCAACGACGGTTGACTGTTTGGGTGATTCATGTCCCCGCCCCCAACTGATGACTCGAAAAGCAATGAGTTCCGCTAACGAAGGCGACGTTGTGTCAGTATTGATTGATAATCCTACGTCGATGGAGGCGATCCCTCCTATGTGCCCGGAGATCGGAGCGACTCATCTCGAGACCTTAAAACAAGATCGTGCGTGGCAGGTATTGCTCAAGAAAGTTAATTAGTGTCAAAAGTGATGAATAAAAACAACCCGTTCAAGATGCAGTAAAGATGGCAGCCGACAAGCAATTTCTCGCTCTCGTGTTCCTGATTTTATTGAGTGGAGTATCCAGTTTTTATTATCTGGGTACGAGTCAGCCCGGCTCACTCCGTGCCTCCAAATTTGGAGTCCCCTTTCTCTCACATAGCGTGCAACATCCAGAATCTGGGGAGTGCATCTCAGCAAATGAGCTGGCACGACACTTTTTAAACTGACATGGATTTTTCATTAATTATTCACCTTGGGGCGTTTGTCGTAGCGATGTATCTTTTTTGTTTATCAATCTTTGGTAATCCGTTTAAATGAACAGGCTTGGCTACTTTTTTTGCATCGGGTCTTTGCTGCTATCGGTCGCATTGATTGGATTACTAATGCCTTCGGCATCGGTATCCGTAGCGATCGCAGAGACTGCACGGTCATGCAAAACGCTCGAAGAGGATATTGAGATCTCTTTGGTGGGCGACTTAGAAGGGGTGAGCATGTACGATCTTTTGAGTCATTATCTGGAAGTGCCGCCTGCGAAAGCGTCGTCTGGTCAGGCAGTTGTCAAGCAGTTTGGGGGTTGTTGAGTCATGATTCTGACTGTTAGCGTAGGGTGCGCTCTCGAAAAGTTCCGCGACATACGGATTCAGTTGATTGCGCTGGTGCTGTGCTTGGCGACGCCGGGCCTCAGCTCAGCGGACGACTCTATCCCGATTGTTGACTTATCGACTTTAGCTAATCATTCGGTATTGGTAGATGCACGCCCTCTAGAGGACTGTCGAGAGAGCACTCTGTCAGGAGCGTTGTGCTTTCCAATGAATAAGGTGCTGAGTGATTCAGGGCGTCTTGCCAATATGCGTGATTTGCGCTGGCTGTTGGGTACTTACGGATTAACAGGTTCAGAGAACGTTGTGGTTTTCGCAGATCAGCCTGCGCACAGAGACGTGGTGTCGGTGTTGTTTTTTCTTGCGGGTCAATCGAAGGTAAGTCGACTATCCAGCGCCTCAGAGTTGGAGCTCCAAAGCAGGGGATCAGCCGGCGCACTGAGTCGGCGGGCTTTTTATATCGCGGACGTTCGATCAAAATTTCTAGAATCGGTGAAGTTGCGCAGGGTGAATAGCGACGATTTTTCGGAATTTGCTCGACAATTGAGCGATGCCGGTCAGCCAATTTTTTATTGGCCAGCAAGCTTTATCTAATGATCTTGATCACGGTTTCCACTGAAGACTCTGCTCGTTTGATTAAAAATTTAGTGGGCGCCTGCAGTCGGCAAGGGCAAGCCGTGGCACTTTTTTTTACGGGATCGGGTGTGCGGCTACTTGATGAGCAAAATTTTCTTCGGGGTATCGATTCAGCGGGTGAAGCAGTGGCTTGTGGAGAGTCCTGGAGACATTTTTTTTCAGATCTATGCCCGATTTCTGAGGGCAGTCAGACTGATCATAGCCGCCTTATCAGTCAGGCCTCGCATCTTTTGAGTTTCTAATGCAAAAGACGAAAAATATCCTGGTTGTGGCAACTGAAGATCCGCTCGAGGCGATGCGCGTTGCTGCGGGCCTCACGATATTTGGTCACGAGGTGACATTCTTGTTTTCACTTAGCGTTGAAGTGTCCGAAGCATTTCAAAAAGCCGCGGAACTATTGGAATTGGCAGAAGTCGATAAGATTTATTCGCTTGAACCATTTGAAGACTGTGAAGTAGCGGATGCAAGACGGGTTGAGAATTTATGGATAGAGTCAGATCTCGCATTAGCGATCTGAAAAGGATTTGAAATGCAGTCTTGTCTTTTGCTAATTAGAAAAAATCTTGAAACAACGTCCGGTCGCCAACAGGTAGTGGAGGCTCTGGATAAAGGAACATCAGTTATCACGATTAATCTTGAAAGCGTGGGTGATGACGATGAGGTGTGGGAAGGAATCGTGACTCAAATTTTGGAGTCAGATCGATGCATTTGCATATAAGCAAAAACGGAGGAAAAAAATGAGTAAAACAAAATGGTCAGTAGCAGTAGTTGGAGTAGTCGGGATGATGGCAGGCTCATTATCATTCGCGGCTTCTCCTTTGGTGGATGTTGCTTGGATTAAGGAGCATTCCTGCGATGCTAACGTACGTATCTTGGATATTCGGAACAAATGGGATGGGTCGCGAAAAGGTGATTATCAGAAGGGGCATATACCTTGCGCCATCTATAGTGATTATTCTTCGGCCGGATGGCGTGCAGGGGTTAACAAAACCCCTGGACAAATGGCACCGGTCGATCAGTTAGAGAAGCTCATTGGCGGGCTTGGAATTTCAAACGATAATCATGTCGTCATTTACAGCCGCGGTACAAATGCTTTGGATATGGGTAGTGCCACCCGGGTGTATTGGACATTTAAGGCGCTAGGCCATGACGAGGTATCGATCTTGAACGGCGGTTACTTTGGTTACATTGCTGATGAGAAAAATCCCGTCGAGAAGGGCACCAGTAAAAGAATGCCAACTACGTTCACGGCAGACCTCCAGGAAGATATGATTCCAACTAAGGAAGAAGTTGCAAAGGCATCAGCGGAGGGAGATGTGATTGTTGATCTTCGTCCAACGCATCAATATCTTGGCATCAATAAACATCCCAAAGCTGCGCGCTATGGCACCATTCCGGGTTCAAAAAACTTGCCCGAAAGCTGGCTGACCGTAAACGGCGGGAGCAAATGGAGAAGCGAGAGCGAATTGCAACAGCTATTTGAAACGGCTGGTGTGCCCACCACCGGGACCGAGTATTTTTTCTGCAATTCCGGCCACTGGGCAACGCTGGGCTGGTTTGCCAGCAGTGAAATTATGGGCAACAAAGACGCCAAGATGTACGATGGCTCAATGATTGAATGGAGTAATGATAAGACGCTTCCGATGGAGGTTGCTGTCGAGTTGAACTAGTTGTTTAAGACGTTTTTTATCGCGTGCGTTGTGGTGGCGGCCGGACTTTGTCCGGCCGTTGCTATGTCTGGCGGGCTTGGAACGATTCTCGACCGATCTCGGTTTCCCGCAGAACTGATTATTATTCGGGGCGATCTTGATCGATTCATGACGGAGTCATCGCTTAGTCGACTCGAGCGACAGGGTCTTGAGGGGCGAATTCAATCGGCACTTTCCGGACTTCTCTGGCTATCACAAGAATATGAAACGCTAACGAAACACGCCGTTGACGAAACATTTATTTCTGACGCGCAATCGCTCTGGCGGGATAGAAAACTCGATGACCTCCGGCAGTTGGTTACTATATCGGCTGATCTCTACGCTCTGAATCTTGAAATATTTAAAGCCAGTCGGGCATCGAAACAAGATATGGAAAGGGTTTCGGAGATTGACACCACGTTGTGTCAGGGTTGCCACGTTTTATCCCCAGGCAGTCCATCGACACTTCCCGCGTATCGACTAAAAGAATTCGCGTCGACCATGTCTTCGCACGAGTTTCTTGCTCGACTTTTGAGCGGGATTAGGGGGTCAGGTGAAACAACATTGGCCAATCCGCTTACCTTAGGAGATGTTCGAGGGTTTATGAGGCTGTATCGATCATCGCTAGAGTGACTGTGGTCTGACTAGGAATCAGTATTGTCCATTTCTTCTAGGGAGAGGGGTCACGTTATTGAGATCAATACCTGCATCATTTGGGCCTACAAAAAAATAAAGCAGATCCCGTTGACTGCCCGGGAAAAATATTGTGGATCGAGCGTAAATGGTCAGAGGGATTGTTACCGCGTTCGGAAATAGTATGGCGGCATTTTTAATACACAGTTGATCTGTGCGAAGGCAGACAACAGCAATTCCATATTTCTGAATGTCGGCCTCAGTCACCCAGGGACTCCAAGTGTGACTGAGATGTTGTAAAACCGATGGATGGTCGGGCGAATGAAAAGCGATACTGTCAGGTGCAACATGACCGCCGCCGACAATCCGAAGCGGAGCATCATATTTCTCACGCCATCGGTTGGTAATCTCTTTGCTTAACTCCTTTCCAGGAAAATGATACATCTCATGATCTGAGCTCGCGAGTCCGGTGAAAAGTAACAATAGAGGTGCTGCCAGCAACCACGTACCGGCAGATTGCAACAGTCGCTTTACGGCTTGATCATTACTTACTATTGGCCAGAACATGAGCAAAACAACGCCCGCAAGGTTCAGCGTCGGCCCGCCCCAACGACTGGATACGCCAATGCCTGCTACAAATCCGATGATTGCGGTTGTGAGAAGCGGAAAAAGGAAGATCCATAAAATAAAGGTGCGGCCATTGCCCGCCGTGCTTATGCCCACCGTTAAAGTGGTTTTGTCGATTTTTTTGGAACGTTTTGATCGGATAAAAAAGTAAACGCCAAGAAGCGGGGTAAGGTAGAGGAGTTGAGCGCCTAAAAATCGAAGTCCTGATATACGAATCCAAAAATCCTTTGCAATGTAATCACCGATATGGGTGATCGTGCTCATTTCGTTGGTGTGGACGTACCAGATATGCCATCCCATGACGGCACAAAATGTCACTAGCGATAAATAAGGCCCGGAAGTTTTAAGCGAAGCACGTCCGGCGGAAAAAAGGAGTAGATAAATCGCGATCCCCGGCAGTAGCGCTGCTGAATAATATTTCGTTAGCATTGCGAGAGCAGCTGTGATCCCTAGCGCTATCCAGTACCGGCGATATCCTTTTTCGATTGAAAGGTAAGCAAATAAAACAGTAGCAGCCCACATCGGTATTAGCATGGAGCTATGATTTAGACGCATGCTGAAAAAACTGAAGTAAGGAATGAACTCCAGTAAGCACACCGCGGCCACTGCTTGGAGCGGCGGCAGGAGTTCACGGGAAATTCGCCATACGCAGTAAAAGGCGATCAAAAAATTGAGTTGCGTCAGAAAGTTGTATGTCCAATTGCTAATGCCAAAGACCTTCAAAAAACCCGCAACAATCCACGGCAACACTGGCGGATGTAAGTGGTAAGAGCCCATCCATTCTTGGCCCCAGGCAAAATGCATCATGCTGTCGGAATCCAGCTCGTGTCGCGAGAGGCTAGGGACGAGAGTCCAGAGCAGAACATGGGTAATGGTGAATGCCCAGAAGATCCGATGAGGAGATAAAAAAGAGGACGGATTCATTAAGTCATTAATTGGATTCAAGCTATACCGGCCGCGGATAGTACGTTGAAATGAGCCAGATCGAAATAAATAGTGATACTGATCTTTACCTTCAGAGAAGACTCTTTCTGATCGCGAGCAAACCTGAGCGGTGATAAGTAACTGTATTCAAGAGGAAAAATAATTAGGAAAACAAGTATTTTTGAGTTTCAGCGATAAAAAATATAAAAAAGAGGGGTATTCAGTTTTAAACCGGACGACCCAACTCCTGGATCGGTTTAATAAATAAGTAAAATATGATCTTTTATATTAAAATCATCAGTTTAATATTATTTTACAGGACTTTGGTTCGTGATTTTAGCTATTTACCATATTTTAACATTAAAATCATATAGTTATAAAAAATTTGATCGGTTAGTGGGTCCTGTATCAGCGACGACTCGAGAGAGTCGCTGGCTTAGTACCGATGGCCGCTCGTAAAAAACGAGATAGCACGCGGGTCCTTATTACCAGTTTAATCCGATCACGTCTAAAATCCCTGATCAGGACTATCAAAGAAGGCAAAAATCCGATAGAATCGCGCCCCCGCACCTAGGAAGGCAACCTTGTGTGGGTTGCGTTGACGTGCTTCAGTTAAATCGAAGCGCGGGGCGCTATCGGCAAAATTTAAAGTAGTTTCCAGTTTTTAGGATATGGGGTTTTTGTTTTTCGGAGGGGTTCCCGAGCGGTCAAAGGGGGCAGACTGTAAATCTGTTGGCTCAGCCTTCGGAGGTTCGAATCCTCCTCCCTCCACCAGTTCGCTGGTGGGATTGAAGGCCTGACGTAGATAAGGCAGTTGTTCGAAGAAGACAAAAACATACAGGAAGCACGATTGCTAATTGGGCGGTAGGAAACGATTGCTAAATTGGGCGGGTGTAGTTCAATGGTAGAACCTCAGCCTTCCAAGCTGATGATGTGGGTTCGATCCCCATCACCCGCTCCAGCATGAAATTTTGCCCACATAGCTCAGTCGGTAGAGCACTTCCTTGGTAAGGAAGAGGTCACCGGTTCAAATCCGGTTGTGGGCTCCATTTAAGCGGCTGTTCTTAGATGATGAAGAAAGCCAGTTAACCAAGTACTGTTGAGGAAATCAGAAAGTGTCGAAAGAAAAATTCGAGCGCAGTAAGCCACATGTAAACGTTGGAACCATTGGTCACGTTGACCATGGCAAAACCACCCTGACTGCAGCCCTAACTCGGGTGCTGGCAACTAAATTCGGCGGCGATGTAAAAGCCTTTGATGAGATCGATAACGCGCCTGAAGAGCGCGAGCGCGGCATTACGATTGCGACCGCTCACGTCGAGTACGAGACAGAAAAGCGTCACTATGCTCACGTCGACTGCCCAGGTCACGCCGACTACGTTAAGAATATGATTACAGGTGCAGCGCAGATGGATGGCGCCATCCTGGTCGTCTCAGCGGCTGATGGCCCCATGCCCCAGACTCGAGAGCACATTCTGCTTGCGCGTCAGGTGGGCGTTCCCTATATCGTTGTTTTCCTGAATAAAGCCGACATGGTAGATGACGCTGAGTTGCTAGAGCTGGTCGAGATGGAAGTTCGCGATCTACTCTCAAGCTACGATTTCCCGGGCGACGATACACCGATCGTGACCGGTAGCGCTCTGAAAGCGCTTGAAGGTGATGAGTCCGATATCGGCGCCGCCGCCATTATTGCATTGGCTGAAGCGTTGGACTCTTATATCCCTGAACCTGAGCGAGCGATTGACGGCGCCTTCTTGATGCCGATCGAAGATGTGTTCTCCATCTCGGGACGCGGCACCGTTGTCACCGGACGTATTGAGCGTGGCGTGGTTAAGGTGGGCGAAGAAGTTGAGATTATCGGTATTAAAGATACTGAAAAAACGACCTGTACCGGTGTTGAGATGTTTCGTAAATTGCTAGATGAAGGTCAGGCCGGCGATAATGTTGGCGTCCTGTTACGTGGCACCAAGCGAGAGGATGTCGAGCGTGGTCAGGTGTTAGCTAAACCTAGCTCCATCAACCCGCATACTACGTTTGAGGCCGAAGTCTATATCCTGTCAAAAGAAGAAGGCGGTCGTCATACGCCGTTCTTCGAAGGTTATCGACCCCAGTTTTACTTCCGTACTACTGATGTCACAGGCGCGTGCAATTTACCTGAGGGTGTGGAAATGGTCATGCCTGGTGATAACGTCAAACTGAAAACCACGCTGATTGCACCTATCGCGATGGAAGAAGGTTTGCGTTTCGCCATTCGTGAAGGCGGTCGTACCGTCGGCGCAGGTGTCGTATCGAAGGTGATCGCTTAAGGCGACTTAAGCGTAGCAGCTGAAAAACAATAAAGGTAAGGTAAGCATGGCAGTTAACGTCAGTAACCAGAAGATCCGCATTAGATTGAAAGCGTTTGATCATCGAATGATTGATCGATCGGCGTTGGAAATTGTGGACACAGCGCGTCGCACAGGAGCTGTCGTCAAAGGGCCGATTCCGTTACCGACCCGAAAAGAGCGATTCAATTTGCTCCGTTCACCTCACAAGTACAAGGATTCTCGAGATCAACTTGAAATTCGCGTACACAAGAGAATTATGGATATTGTGGAACCAACGGATAAGACTGTTGATGCGCTAATGAAGCTGGATCTTGCAGCAGGCGTTGACGTCGAAATTAAGTTGGGCTAACTGCCGGCGGATTTCAGGAGTATTAGAGAATGTCATTAGGACTAGTTGGGAAAAAGGTCGGCATGACCCGTGTTTTCAATGAAGATGGGGTGTCTACCCCTGTGACCGTGGTTCAAGTCGAGCCAAACCGGGTAACGCAGGTTAAGCGAGAAGATACCGATGGTTATGTTGCACTTCAGATGACGACCGGTGTTCGCCGCGCCACAAGAGTGACGAGCGCAGCCCGTGGCCATTTTGCAAAAGCGGGAACGGAAGCAGGTCGAAAACTCTGGGAAGTGCGAGTGGATTCAGAGGTAGCCGACGAGTATCAACCTGGTGCAGAGGTCACTGTCGAGCTTTTCGAAGCTGGTCAGAAGGTAGATGTGCGAGGCACCACCATTGGCCGTGGTTTCGCGGGGGTGATGCGACGTCACAATTTCCGCGGCGGTCGAGCGACTCACGGTAACTCGAAAGCACACCGTAAGCCAGGATCGATCGGTCAGAACCAGGATCCAGGCCGCGTCTTCAAAGGAAAAAAAATGGCGGGTCATATGGGCAATGTGCCACGGGTACAACAGAACTTAGAGATCTTTCGAGTGGACTCAGATCGAAATCTAGTCTTAATTCGAGGGTCCGTGCCAGGTCCTCGTGGGTTTGATCTTTATATCCAGCCCTCGGTTAAAGGGACAAGTTCGACAAAAGCGTAAGTCGCATTTTTCGAATCGCAGTTAATTAGAAAGGAAGAATTAAAGTGGAACACGCAGTTGTCAAACTAGATGGCTCAAGCGATAGAAGCGTTAGCCTAGCAGATACCGTGTTCGGTGCTGACTACAAGGAGCCGCTGATTCATCAAGTGGTATGCGCGTATCTTGCCGGAGGCAGAGCGGGTACCAGTGCCCAGAAAAATCGGTCAGCAGTCAGCGGTGGCGGCGCAAAACCGTGGCGTCAAAAAGGTACCGGGCGCGCCCGAGCCGGCACAAGCCGCAGCCCTATCTGGCGTGGTGGTGGTCGGGCATTTCCTTCATCCACCCGCAGCTATGCGCAGAAAGTAAACCGTAAAATGTATCGGGCCGCAGTCCGGTCAATTCTCTCGGAGCTTGTTCGTCAAGATCGGGTGCTCATTTGTGATGACATCAGATTGGACCAGCCTAAGACTTCGAAAATGACTGAAGCATTGAAGAGTCTTGGTCTATCGGGCCGAACCTTGTTAGTGACATCTGAATTTGACGCCAACGTAATGCTATCTGCCCGAAATATCATCGGCGTCGAAGTTATCCATGCCAGCGAGATAGATCCAGTAAGTCTTGTCGGTAGTGAGCACGTGATCTTTACTGAGGCGGCCGTCCGCAAGATTGAGGAGACGTTGCAATGAATCCCGAAAGACTTCAACAAATTATTCTTTCTCCGGTTATCTCCGAAAAAAGTACTTCGGCTGCAGATTTATCCAATCAGGTTGTATTTGAGGTTTTGTCGGATGCCACGAAAAATGAGGTCCGAGAGGCGGTTGAGAAACAGTTTAGCGTTTCGGTAGAGGGCGTGCAGGTTATGAATGTTCGCGGAAAAGTTAAGCGTTTTGGCAAGACCCCTGGCAAGCGTCGAAACTGGAAAAAAGCATATGTCCGGCTTGCTGAAGGTCAGGATATCGACTTTATGGGTGGCGCCTGATCGCGATTAATTCGCTGATCTTGCATTAACTTAATGAACATCTTTTAGAAGTAAGGACACAGGATACTGAGTTATGCCAGTTGTTAAACAAAAACCAACGTCTCCCGGCCGTCGGGGAATGGTGCGGGTTGTTTCACCCGACCTATTTAAAGGGCGTTCTATACCTTCGCTGACCGAGCCTAAAACTGCGAGTAATGGTCGGAATAGTGCAGGCCGGATTACCGTTCGCCATCGTGGCGGTGGTCATAAGCATCACTATCGAGTGGTCGACTTTAAAAGGAACAAAGATAGTGTCCCTGCTCGCGTTGAACGACTTGAATATGATCCTAACCGTAGTGCCCATATTGCATTACTCCTCTATGCAGACGGCGAACGCCGCTACATCATTGCCCCGAAGGGTTTGAAAGTGAATGACGCGGTGTCTTCAGGCTTGGATGCTCCAATTCGCACCGGTAACACGCTTCCGATCAAGAATATTCCAGTTGGAACTGTCGTGCATTGCGTCGAAATGAAGCCTGGAAAGGGTGCTCAGATCGCCCGTTCCGCGGGCGCATCGGTCCAGTACCTTGGGCGAGAAGGCGCTTATGCGCTTATGCGCCTTCGATCGGGCGAAACCCGAAAAATTTTGGCCGAGTGTCGCGCTACCATCGGAGAAGTCGGCAATTCAGAAAACTCCCTGCGGAAGTTAGGAAAAGCCGGTGCCAAGCGCTGGCGGGGAATTCGACCCACCGTCCGCGGTGTCGCCATGAATCCAGTCGATCACCCCCATGGTGGCGGCGAAGGGCGAACCTCAGGCGGGCGTCATCCGGTGAGCCCAACAGGGGTTCCGACCAAGGGTTTCCGTACCCGTAAAAACAAACGAACCAGTTCGATGATCATTCGAAGAAGGAAGAAATAGGTATGCCCCGTTCAGTAAAAAAAGGCCCTTTCGTCGACCACTCTCTTTGGGCAAAAGTTTCGAAGGCCAAAGAAGAAGGAAATCGCAAGCCAATCAAAACTTGGTCACGCCGATCAATGATTCTGCCCGAGTTTGTAGGCGTCACGATTGCGATACATAACGGAAGGCAGCATGTTCCGGTGTTGGTTTCAGAAAATATGGTGGGCCATAAACTTGGGGAGTTCGCTGCAACGCGAACATTTCGTGGCCACATCGCTGATAGAAAAGCAAAGTAATCAAGATTGTTCCTGCTAGAAAAAACGTTAAAGAGATATAGATAATGGAAGTGAAAGCTGTCGCCCGATTCGTCCGCCTGTCGCCTCAAAAAGGTCGACTTGTTGCAGATCAGGTCCGTAATCTGCCAGTTGGCAAGGCGCTTGAATTGCTCCAATTCAGTCCTCGAAGAGCTGCCGGTTTAATCCGCAAAGTCCTAGAGTCCGCGATTGCGAATGCTGAGCATAATGAGGGCGCTGACATTGATGAGTTAAAAGTCAGTCAGATATTAGTAGACGAAGGTCCAGTGATGAAGCGCTGGATGCCCCGCGCAAAAGGGCGTGCAACCCCCCTAATTAAACCGACCAGTCATATCACCGTAAGTGTGAGTGACGCAGCCTCGAGAGGACGCTAGTCAATGGGCCAAAAAATACATCCAAATGGATTTCGTCTCGGCGTCATTCGGGATTGGGATGCGAAATGGTTCGCAACCGGAAGTACTTATTCGAAAAATCTAGTTGCAGATCAAGGGATTCGTTCTTTTCTGCGTAAGCGGCTTGCTAACGCCGCGGTTAGCCGTATTGAACTAGTTCGGGCGGGCGAAACCCTTAACGTGACGATCCATACGGGCCGACCTGGAATCGTAATTGGAAAGAAAGGCGAGGATATCGAAAGGCTTCGAAGAGAAATTCTCGCGCTTAACAACAATGTGCCAGTCCAAGTGGCGGTTGAAGAAATCCGAAAGCCAGAGCTTGATGCTCATTTGGTTTCTGAGAACGTCTGTCAGCAGTTAGAAAAAAGAATCATGTTTCGTCGGGCGATGAAACGGGCCGTTCAAAATACAATGCGACTCGGCGCCAAAGGGATCAAAGTCATGATCTCCGGAAGGCTAAATGGTGCGGAGATTGCACGAACTGAGTGGTATCGGGAGGGACGGGTACCCTTGCACACGCTTCGCGCAGACGTGGACTATGGTTTTTCCGAGGCTCACACGACCTATGGCGTTATTGGCGTCAAGGTATGGATTTTCAAAGGCGAGATCATGCCTGGGGCTTCTGAGATTGAAGCGCCCAAGGGTGCTAAGGCCGCCACTCCTGTATAAGGTTACAGTTAGATGCTTCAACCAAAAAGAACAAAGTTTCGCAAGCAGCAAAAAGGCCGCAATCGGGGACTTGCCGTCCGTGGAAGTAAGGTCAGCTTCGGTGAATTTGGGCTTCAATGTACCGGCCGAGGGCGTTTAACTGCCAGGCAAATTGAAGCGGCCCGGCGTGCGATCAATCGACACATCAAACGCGGTGGACGGGTTTGGATTCGGGTGTTCCCGGATAAGCCAGTATCAAAAAAGCCGCTTGAGGTTCGTATGGGTAAAGGAAAGGGTAATCCCGAATTTTGGGTGGCTCTAGTTCAGCCGGGAACTATGCTTTATGAAATTCAAGGGGTAGAAGAGGAGTTGGCTCGGGAAGCATTTCGACTCGCGGGCGCGAAACTCCCTATTTCGACCTCATTTGTCAAGCGTCAGGCGGCGTAAGGTTAAGCGATATGGCCGATAAAAAAGTTTCAGATATGGGTGCGCCCGAGCTCAAAACAGAGCTTTTAGAGTTGCGTAAAGAGCAGTTTAATCTGCGCATGCAAAGAGGCACTGGTCAGTTGGCCAATCCCTCACGATTTAAGGTGGTTCGGCGTCAAATTGCACGAATCAAAACGCGAATGACAGAAATCAGCAGGATTGGCTAATGAGCGAAAACAAGACATCCGTGGAGCAGTCTCGGGCACGGACATTGCAGGGTAGTGTCGAGAGCGCGAAGATGGATAAGACGATCACTGTGGTGGTGGAGCGCCAGTTTAAGCACCCGCTATACAAGAAATATATTCGACGATCAACTCGCCTTCATGCGCACGATGCGGACAATCAGTGCAAAACAGGCGACTTAGTTGTCATTGAAGAATGCCGCCCGGTTTCCAAGCTTAAAAGTTGGCGCTTGGTCAAAGTGGTTTCACGTTCAGAGCAGGATTCTTCGGCAACCGCTTAACCGTAGTGGACCGAAGAGCCTCAAAACCGCCAACTATCTGGTAGAGAAAAATGATTCAAATGCAAAGTAACCTCAGTGTTGCTGATAACAGCGGGGCGCGTAGGGTTCAGTGTATTAAGGTCCTGGGGGGATCGAAACGCCGTTATGCAGGTGTGGGAGATATCATCAAGGTCAGTATTAAAGAAGCCATTCCGAACAGTCGGGTTAAGAAGGGCGATGTCTACCAGGCAGTAGTGGTTCGGACAAAACATGGTGTTCGTCGAACGGACGGATCGCGAATCCGCTTTGATAGTAACGCCGCGGTTCTTTTGAATGCCCAATTTCAACCTGTAGGGACTCGAATTTTTGGCCCCGTTACGCGAGAACTTCGATCTGAACGGTTTATGCGAATTATCTCGCTTGCACCTGAGGTTCTTTAAGGAAATAGCCATGAAAAAATATCGCAAAGGTGATGACGTAATAGTCCGGGCAGGCCGGGACAAGGGGAAGCGAGGAACAATCCTTCGCGTTATTGACACCGAAAAAGTGTTGGTGGATAACGTCAATATCGTCAAGAAGCATACCAAGCCAAATCCTAATAAAGGAGAGACGGGAGGCATCATCGAGAAGGAATCGCCAATTCGGATTTCTAACCTCGGTATGTATAACCCGAACAGTAAGAAAGCGGATCGAGTGGGTATTAAGGTGCTTGAGGACGGTCAGAAGGTCAGGATCTTCCGCTCTGATGGTGAAATGATCGACGCAAGTTGATTACTGATAGGTAGAAAAGTATGTCGAGATTGCAAGAACATTATCGAAAGACTGTCGTGCCTGCGCTTATGGAGCAGTTTAATTACTCCAGCGTAATGCAAGTGCCACAGATATCAAAGGTCACGCTAAACATGGGTGTGGGAGAAGCTGTCGCCGATAAAAAAGTAATGGATGCAGCGGTTGGTGATCTGACTAAGATTGCGGGTCAAAAACCGATTGTGACCAACGCTCGAAAATCAGTCGCGGCGTTTAAGATTCGAGAAGGGTGGCCAATTGGATGCAAGGTTACGCTCCGAAGAGATCGAATGTATGAATTTTTAGATCGCCTGATTGGTGTTGCTTTTCCGCGGGTCCGCGATTTCCGCGGCGTGTCAGCGAAAGCATTTGACGGCCGTGGGAACTACAGCGTTGGATTCAAGGAACAGATTGTTTTCCCCGAAATCGACTACGATAAAGTCGACACGCTTCGGGGCCTTGATGTCACCATCACAACCACCGCTCGGACTAACGAGGAAGGTGAAGCGCTACTTCGGGGATTTAATTTCCCTCTTAAGAAATAGGATTTGTCATGGCAAAAAAATCAATGATTGCTCGGGAAGTAAAACGAAAAAAGCTAGCGGCTCAATATGGTGCTCAACGTGCAGAAATTAGACAAAGAGTGACTGATGAGTCGCTGTCATATGATGATCGTTGGGAAGCGATGATTGAGCTCCAAAAGTTACCGCGTGATTCTTCTAAAACCCGCCAACGTAACCGGTGTGCGTTGACCGGCCGGCCAAGAGGTTATTTCAGGCGCTTTGGTCTTGCGCGAAACGCGTTACGTGAAGTCGTAATGCGAGGCGAAGCTCCCGGCGTTGTGAAAGCCAGTTGGTAGACCGTCTCGGCCCTGACATTAAGTAAAGAAAAAATTTCTAGAAAAAAGGTAATCCCATGAGTATGTCCGATCCCATTGCCGATATGCTGACCCGCGTCCGCAACGCGTTAGCTGCGAGGAAACAAACGGTCTCTATGCCGGCGTCTAATTTAAAAGCTTCAATTGCTGAACTTTTGAAAAAAGAAGGCTACATCAGCGATGCCAAAGTTGAAGGAGACGGAGTGAAAAAGTTGTTGAATCTTACCCTCCGGTACGCGGAAGGCGAAAGCGCAATTGAAATGATTGAGCGGGTGAGTCGACCAGGAAGGCGGGTCTATTGCAATGCTGATGATATGCCGCGTGTCCGTGGTGGCTTGGGAGTCGTAATGGTGTCGACTTCGAAGGGTCTTTTGACAGACAAGGATGCCCGATCGGCGGGTGTTGGCGGCGAAGTCATTTGTCGCGTCTTTTAGTTGGCGCAATCTACACTGGAGTGTTGAATGTCACGAGTTGCTAAAAATCCAATCTCTCTACCAACTGGTGTGGAAGCCAAGGTTGCTCCCACAGTTGTTAGCATTAAAGGGCCCAAAGGAGAACTATCTTTAGATCTCCATCCCGAAGTAACTGTAGAGCAGTTAGACGGCGTTTTAAAAGTTGCGCCTCACTCGAATGATAGCTGGGCAATGGCAGGCACCTTCCGTGCGCTTATTTCTAATATGGTAGCGGGCGTAACCAACGGGTTCGAGCGAAAGCTCGAGATTATCGGCGTGGGTTACCGGGCCCAAGCTCAAGGGCAAAAACTAAACCTAAGTTTAGGTTTTTCTCACCCCGTTGTTTATCAAATGCCCGACGGCGTCACTGTAGAGACGCCTACCCAGACCGAAATTGTACTGAAAGGCCCTGACAAGCAAAGGGTGGGACAGGCTGCGGCAGAGATTCGCGCGTTCAGACCACCTGAGCCCTATAAAGGTAAAGGTATTCGTTACTCTGGTGAATACGTCGTCCGCAAGCAGGCGAAGAAAAAGTAAAACTAAATCGTGCGTTCACGGTTGAAAATTTAAGAATAATTCAAAACACCTTCAAGTTGATAAAGGCAAACGAGATACAGCAGCATGAAAGATAAGAAGTTATCTAGATTACGTCGAGGCAAGAAAACGCGATCCAAGATTGCTCGTGATCGAGTGAATCGAATGTGTGTTTTCAGGACGCCGCGACATATTTACGCCCAGATTATTGATCAAACCGGTGGCCGCGTTCTGGCCAGCGCGTCAACAATTGATTCCGAGGTAAAGGGAAGCATTAAGAACGGCGGTAACATTAATGCTGCGGCAGAGGTTGGAAAGCGAATCGCAGAGAAAGCAAAAGCGGCCGGTGTTGAGAGTGTCGCATTTGATCGATCAGGATTTCGATATCACGGTCGAATCAAGGCGCTAGCAGATGCCGCCCGCGAAAGCGGATTACGGCTCTAGTCGATAGGAAAACGAGAAAGAATATGGCGACAAAAGCAGAACAAATTTCAGTCGATAGCGAAGGGTTTATTGAGCAGTTAATCAACGTCCGTCGCGTGGCAAAAGTAGTAAAAGGCGGTCGTATCTTTGGGTTTTCCGCGCTGACAGTCGTTGGCGATGGCAATGGTCGAGTAGGCATTGGCCGAGGAAAGGCAAGAGAGGTTCCAGTCGCTGTTCAGAAAGCGATGGATGAAGCGCATAGGAATATGCGCAAAGTTAAACTGAAGAAAGGAACTCTTCATTACGCAACGATTGGCCGACATGGCGCGGCACGAGTGGTCATGCGCCCCGCATCCGAAGGTACCGGCGTGATTGCTGGTGGTACGATGCGCGCAATCTTCGAAGCTGCCGGCGTAAAGAATGTTTTGGCTAAGGTGATCGGCACGACGAACCCAATTAATGTCGCGCGAGCTACAGTGGCAGGTTTAGTAGGGATGCAAAACCCTCGACAGGTCGCGATTCGACGTGGGAAGACGGTTGAAGAAATTCGAGGAAAGGAATCCGAAGATGGCTGAAAAACGTATCCGGCTAACGCTGGTTAAGAGCAAATTTGGACGAGGTGCGCGGCAACTGGCTTGCGTGAACGGCCTTGGCCTGAGACGTTTGCATCAAACCGTAGAAGTAGAAGATTCTCCCTGTACCAGGGGAATGATTAACAAGGTTTCGCACCTTGTTCGCGTTGAGGAAAATTAAAATGCGGTTAAACGAACTCAAACCTGCAGAAGGTTCACGACCAGCAAGTAAGCGTGTTGGTCGTGGAACAGGGTCGGGTGTTGGAAAGACAGCCGGACGCGGTGTGAAAGGTCAGAAATCGAGATCTGGCGGTTTTCATAAAGTGGGTTTTGAAGGCGGCCAAATGCCATTACAGCGTCGTCTACCCAAAAGAGGGTTTCGATCTGTTCTCCGTCCAAAGGTGGCAGAGGTCCGCCTCCACGAGCTCCAAAATATTGAAGTCGGAGAGATCGATATCGCAATTCTCAAATCAGCCGGGGTGATTCGACATGATGCCATTCGGGCGAAGGTAATTGCGTCTGGCAGTATCGAGCGCGCGGTCGTCTTGCGTGGAATTAGCGTCACTCGTGGTGCGCGAGCTGCGATCGAACAAGCGGGAGGAAAGGTCGAGGCCTAATCTTATGGCAGCGTCTCCCTTAGCATCCATTGGAAAATTGACCGAGTTGCGTCAGAGGATTTTGTTCGTCCTTGGCGCGATGGTCGTTTTCCGTATGGGTACGCATATTCCGATTCCGGGCGTGGATCCAACGGCGGTGGCGGCCTTATTCGAGCAAACCCGCGGCTCGATTATCGACGTTTTTAATATGTTTTCCGGTGGTGCGCTTGAGCGCCTGTCAATTTTTGCGCTAGGCGTGATGCCTTACATCTCGGCATCGATCATCATTCAAATGATGACGTCAGTAGTTCCAAAGTTGGAAGCGCTTAAGAAAGAAGGTGAGTCTGGGCGACGTAAAATAACTCAATACACTCGATACGGCACTGTATTGCTAGCGACATTCCAAGGTCTTGGGATCGCTATTGCGATCGAAGGGCAACAAGCCGCAGGTGGCGCGGTCGTCCTGGTGCCGGGCCTGGGGTTTAAAATCACGACAGTTGCGACGTTGGTCACTGGAACGATGTTCTTGGTTTGGCTCGGAGAACAAATCACCGAGCGGGGGATAGGCAACGGCATTTCACTGATTATTTTTGGCAGCATCGTAGCCGGCCTCCCTTCCGCAGTAGCCGGAACACTAGAGTTGGCCCGAACGGGTGCATTTACCCCAATTGGTGTGCTTGCGCTCTTCGTTGGCGCAATATTTGTCACCGCCTTTGTCGTGTTCGTTGAACGTGGCCAGAGGCGAATTACCGTTAACTATGCGAAACGTCAACAAGGACGACGAATGATTGCGGGGCAGTCAACACATTTGCCGTTAAAACTCAATATGGCAGGTGTGATACCGCCTATCTTTGCTTCAAGTATTATTTTGTTTCCAGCCAGCTTGGGAAGTTGGTTCGGCCAGAGCGAAGGCATGGGATGGCTTAAAGATATTGCTACTACCCTGTCACCAGGTCAGCCGATTTATACCCTGGTCTATGCAGGCATGATTTTATTTTTCTGCTTTTTCTATACCGCAATGGTTTTCAATCCCAAAGAAATTGCAGACAATCTAAAAAAGTCTGGCGCCTTTGTGCCTGGGATTAGACCGGGAATTCAGACTGCGGCCTACGTCGATAAAGTTGTTTCGCGACTCACCTTGGCGGGCGCCTTGTATTTGACGGTAGTGTGCTTGATTCCAGAATTTTTAATTGTGAAATGGAGTGTCCCTTTTTATTTTGGAGGTACGTCGCTCCTGATTATTGTCGTTGTGATGATGGATATGATGTCCCAAGTTCAGTCGCACTTAATGTCACGGCAGTATGAGAGTTTGATGAAAAAATCATCTTTAGTGGGTGGTGGAATGGGTCTTCCGCGTTAGTTAGAAAGGCGAAAGTCAGAGAGATAAATATGAAAGTAAGAGCATCAGTAAAAAAGATTTGTCGGAATTGTAAAATTATTCGACGAAACGGCAGCGTTCGCGTGATCTGTGTGGATCCGCGTCATAAACAGCGACAAGGTTGATCTCGAACCTAACGTTCGATAAACATCAAGAGGCGAAACAGTGGCACGTATAGCAGGAATTAACCTACCAGCAAACAAGCATCTCGAAGTGGCGTTGACTGCAGTTTTTGGCATTGGCCGCGTAACTGCCCAACGAATTTGCGATGCTGCAGGAATAGCACGCAGTACCAAGGTCCATGAATTGTCGGAGGGTGATGCAGATCGAATTCGGTCTGAGGTTGCCAGTCTACCGGTGGAAGGCGACCTTCGACGTGAGATTTCAATGAATATCAAGCGCCTGATGGATATGGGGTCCTACCGAGGAATGCGGCATCGACGCGGACTACCCGTTCGCGGTCAGCGCACGTCGACGAACGCTCGAACTCGAAAAGGGCCAAAACGGCCCATCCGTAAATAAGCAAGGGAACTGATTGAATGGCAAAAGTCCAGAACAAGAAACGCACGAAGGCAAAAGTTCGCAAGAACATCCTTGAAGGCGTGGCACATGTCCACGCGACGTTTAATAATACGATCATTACGATTACGGATCGGCACGGTAACGCTGTATCTTGGGCGACTTCCGGCGGTGCGGGATTTCGCGGG